>JGI24820J26691_1000195_pt1 | contig 17240 bp, 20 predicted proteins | sample METZYME_5_50m_FD_26691 | JGI IMG/M metagenome (IMG submission 26691) | reverse complement strand
CCAGTAATCATTACACCATTTGGGGTGTTACCAATTTTTGTTGCATAGTATACGAGTGGAGTTGGAACAAGCCCTATATTCAATACTTTCACACCTGCTATATTGAAGCCTTTAGATAAAGCTTTAAATATCTTTTGGGCTGATAGCCTGCTATCAAAACCAATATAAACGCTGTGATGCCCATTTCGGATTATTCTTTCACCTAATACGTAACCAATTTTAGTAACAGTCTTGCTATCTAAATCTAAATTTGCATTGCCTCTTATATCATAGGCCCTAAAAATGTTTTCGTTCATTATGTTTAAAAAAACTTTCAAACAATTATACTACCCCTATGTCAAATACTTATTGGTTAAACGGAAAATATGTTGAAAAAGAAGATGCTTATATAAGCCCATTAACACACACATTACACTATGGACTTGGAGCATTCGAAGGGGTTAGATCATACGCTTCAGAAGACGGAAAAAGCGTTAACATTTTTAGGCTAAAAGAACACACAGAAAGATTATTTGAATCTTCAAAAATCATTAATGTGCCAATTGATTATTCTTTCGAGGAAGTAATGAATGCGCAATTAGGTGTTATTGAAAAATCAGGACTCAAAGATGCTTACATAAGACCATTGATTTATCTGAATAGTGAACAACTGGGATTAGATATTGATGGAATGGGATCTCATTTAATGATTTCATGCTGGGAATGGCCATCTTATTTTGGAGCAGAATCACTTGAATCAGGTATAGATGTGATGGTCTCATCTTTTACACGTCAATTTCCAAATAGCCTGATGACAAAGTCAAAAATATCAGGTGGTTATGTCAATGGAGTAATGGCACATGATCAAGCAAAGAGAAATGGATATCAGGAAGCTATTTTGCTTGATACCAACGGATTTGTTGCAGAGGGGAGCGGTCAAAATATATTTATTATTAAAAACGGTAAATTAATGACTCCAGAGTTAATGTGTTGTCTTAACGGAATCACAAGAAGATCTGTAATACAGATAGCTAAGGATCATGGTATCGAAGTTATTGAAAGACAGATAACAAGAGATGAACTTTATACCGCCGATGAAATATTTTTCTGTGGCACTGCTGTAGAAATCACACCAATCAGATCAGTTGATAAGATTAATGTGGGAGTAGGCAAAAGAGGAGAAATAACTAAGAAAATCCAAGAAACATATATCTCAGCTGTACGTGCTAACGCTGATCAATATAAAGACTGGCTATCTCAAGTTTGATGCCTAGCCTCAAAATTGGATTATTAAGTTATCGAAGTGATCCTTTTTCTGGAGGCCAAGGCATATATTTAAAGAATGTTGCGGAAGCATTAGTTCAAAGAAATCACGAAGTTACTATATATTCCGCTAAGCCACTTCCAATAGTTTCTAGTGATGTAAGAATTGTAGAAATAGATACTCCAGGATATTTCGAAACATTTGATCCATTAGAAAGATTGAATATCTTTCGCTCCAGAACTAAAAACCAGATGGAAATTTTAGATTTTTTGGATACATTTACAGGCACTTTTACTGAGCCTATATTTTTTGGAGAGCGTTTGCTGAAAAATAAGGATTTCCAAGATAATTTAGATACATTTGACATAATTCACGATAATCAATCAATGAGCAGTTACCCTGAAACTGTTCGGAAAAAACTTGTTACCACTTTGCACCACCCAATCCATATTGATAGGGACATTGATTTAAGCTCTGAAAGTAGTTTTTTTGCCAAACTTTCTATTAAAAGGTGGTANTCATTTCTTAATATGCAAAAAAAGAACCTNTCCAAGGCTCCTTGTATCNTTTCACCCTCTGTTTCATCAAAAAAAGACATTCAAAAGTTCTTTAATATACCTGAAGAGAANATAAAGGTTATTTGGAATGGAATAGATCTTAATGATTGTAAGCATCAAATAAGAGAGGGTTTTCAGCCGAAATTTGTAACGATTATCAGCTCTGATGTGCCGATGAAAAATTTAAAAACAATTATCAAAGCAGTTCATTTATTAAGAAATGAAGTACCAGAAATATCGCTGACTATTATTGGTGATCTGCGTGGAGAAAATAAAAAATTAATTGAGGATCTGAAGCTAGAGAAAGAAATAATTTATCTGGGAAAGGTTGATAGGCCCGAGTTAATAAAGATACTAAATAATTCTTTTATCGGTATTTCTGCATCGTCTTACGAGGGGTTTGGCTTTCCGTCAGTAGAAATGATTTCTACAGGTTTGCCTGTCATAGTGTCAAATAAAGCATCTTTACCAGAATTAGCTGGTGATGCAGGATTAACTTTTGAACCATCAAGTCCAACAGACTTAAAAGAAAAGATGCTTAGTGTTGTAAATAATGTAAATCTGAGAGAGGAGCTACAACAAAATTCTAAGCTTAGAAGAGATGATTTTTTTGGATGGGACGAGTATGCTAAAAAGCTTGAAGTTCTTTACCAAGAGTTAATTAGTGGACACTTTTAAATTTAATACGCTTAATCTAAAGAAAATAAAAACTGCCATTGATGTTGGTTGTGGAAATGGAAGACATCTTAAATCCCTTGGTTTCAAACTAAAAAATGCAAGCATCATTGGTATTGATCAATCAACCCATGAAATTGGAAAGCTTAATGAAGAATTCTCAGATTACTTTTGCTCAAATTTAAATAAGTATCAATTTATAGAAGGAGACGTAAGAGATATTGATTTGCCGAGTAACTCACAAGATCTTGTGATTTGTTCTGAGGTCTTAGAGCATGTTCCAAATTTTAAAGATGTATTAAAAGAATGTTACAGAATTTTGAAACCTGGATCGGTAATGTTGATAAGTGTTCCGAGTTATTTTCCAGAGAGTTTATGCTGGATGTATTCAAAAGCGTATATGCAGACTCCTGGTGGTCACATAAGAATTTTCAAAAAACGTTTTTTGAAAGAATGTTTTAAAGAACTAAACTTAAAAATATTTAAGCATCACAGAGAACATTCCATGCATTCAATATATTGGATTCTCAAAGCACGAAATAATATGGAAGAAAATCAATTTCTCAAATCTTTTCATGCTCTCTTGGTTAGGCAGATGTTTGGCCAAGCAAATTTATCTTTGCAAATTGAAAAGGCGCTTAATCCCATTTTTGGAAAATCAGAGTGCTTCTATCTAAGAAAATGAACCCAGAAGAATTAAAAAATCATCTGCTCCCTGCAAAGAATTGGATAACTACAAATCAAAAAACTAATGGCGCAATACTTTGGGATGAATCTGGTAAATGGGATGCATGGGATCACAGTGAATGTTTAATTGCTCTGGCTATCTACGAAGATTGGGAAGCTTTTGAATTAGGAATCGAATTTTTAATAGAAAACTTGAGCCATGAATCTCTTATTAAATCAGAATTTGTTAATGGAAAAATAAGCCAAGATTATTATGAAGCTCACCATGTGGCGTATGTATTTCTGCCTTTATTGCAGCGATTTTTCATAGATAAAAACCTTTCATTTTTGCAAAAACATAGAGATTTAATTCATGAAATCTATAAATCTACAAAAACTTTTCAAAATTTAGATGGTTTCTATCATTGGGCAAAAGATAAGAATGGATTTTCAGATAATTCCTTAATCACCTCGACTTGTTCAATTGAGCTCTCAAGAAGAGCATATAATCAGCTTTGTGAAATTTTAGGTGATAGTGAAAAAATTGATTCAAAACCAATAATAACAAAAGAAAACTTAAGCTCTGAAGCATTCAACCGTGATGGTATTGATAGGTCAAGGTTCTCAATGGATTCTTACTACCCAATGTTATGTAATATTGTAAGTCCTGACGCAATACATAAATTAATTGAAAACTTTTATGTGGAAGGTTTGGGGATTAAGTGTGTTAAAGAGGAGCCTTGGGTTACTTTCGCTGAAACATCAGAGTGTGTCATGGCTTTGTATAAGTCTGGTGAGCATGACAAAGCTAAAGAAATTTTTAAGCATATTCTCAAACATGCTAACCATCGAAATTATTTTCCAACTGGTTTTCAGTATGAATTGAAAATCTACTGGCCGGAGGAAAATTCTACATGGACTAATGCAGCAATAATTATGGCAGCAGACTGTCTTTTTGATTTTAATAAGAAAGAAAAAGTAATACTAATATAAAAGCACCAAACTATTTACTCTTTCTACCAGACGAAACCCATCACTTATGGCTCTTTCATATATTTCTTTTGGTGCTTGACCGCCTTCTTCAGGTGAATCATAAATATCATGTATTGCAAGACAACCACCTTTCCGCAATTTATTCTTCCAAGCATCATAATCTGTATTAGCAGATTTAAATGTATGGCTACCATCAATGAATATTAAATCTAATTTATCTGAAATTATTTTTGACGCTTCAATTGATTTCATAACAATTGGCTTAACATGTTTTTCTAAATTAAATTTTTTAATATTTTCCTGAAATAATGGGAGCGTATTAACTCTTTTGTTTGTATGGTCGTATATTTCTTCATCAAAGTATTCCTCACCAAATTGTTGTTCCTCAGAACCTTGATGATGATCAACAGAATATAGAATTGAGTCATTTTCTTGGCAAGCTAGACCTAAATAACATGCTGATTTGCCACAATAAGAACCAATTTCCACACAAATTCCTTTTTGGCTCACTGATTTGCAATGGTTATACAAAGCAATTCCTTCATCTCTGTGAAGAAAACCCTTTATTTGATCAAAATTTTCAATCATAAATTTCTGGTGCTTGAGATTTAAATCTCCTGTGATGCCATAAATAATGTTCAGGTGCTCTATTCACACTCTCTTCAATCAAGCGATTAATTTTTTCAGCAAATTCTTCTTTTGATTCTGCGATATTAGAAATATCACTTAATTCAAATTTATAACCAATATTAGTTTTATAGAAATCCAAATAAATTAGTTTACAACCCGTAATTTTTTTTAGTGTGTAGGGAACTGTGGTTGTTAAACATCTTTTTCCAAAGAAACTTGAAACAATTGATCTTTTATTTCGATAATCTTGGTCAGGACCATATAAAACAGTTTTACCTTCTTTTATCCATTTTATAAGTTCCTGTACATTTGAATTTGAAGTGAGGCCTTGCATTCCTTTAAGCCTTCCTCTTTGCTGAAGTGCTTGTATAGCAGCACTATTATTTGGTCTTTCCATTCCATAAATAAGAAATTTTTCAGAAATTAAGCGAGCAGATAATTCTAAAAATACACTATGCCTAAAAAGCAACAAAACACCTTTTTTTTCGGATTGTGCTTTGGAAAGAATTTCAGCATTTTGATATTCACAATGGTATTCGACTATCTGTTTCTTGGTAGCATTCCAAGCAAAATTATTTTCATATAGGGCTAGAAAAGTATCATCCCAAATTTTTTCAATCAGCTCATCTTTCCAATTAATATCCTTATCGGGATAACAATGATAAATATTTGCAGTGATTATTTTTTTTCTCTTCTGCATACGCCTACTTAAAACTTTCCATATAGATGAATTTTTATTCTCAAATATACTTCTAGGCAAAAGGCTTAGAGATTTTGTGAGACCAATTAACAGTGCAAGAATGATATTATTCATTTGATGTTTATTTTATATAACCTTTTTTACTTATTGCTTATACCTCTAATTATAATCAGAGACATTCTAACTATTGATAAAAATCAGCTAAAAACTGTTACACAAAAGCTAGGTTTTAAATTAGGAAAATCACGAGAAGATACAATTTGGTTGCACGGTGTAAGTCTAGGCGAATCAAAAATAGTAATACCTCTTGCAAAAAAAATTGCTGAACAAGGGATTAAAGTATTAGTAAGCAGCACAACAAATACAGGCAGAAAAGAAATAGAAAATAAATTGAGTAATACAAGCATAGAAACAATTCCATTCCCTTATGATTTAGGAAGCATACATAAAAAAATCATAAATCAATATCAGGTAAAAAAGATTATCCTTTTTGAGAGTGAATTCTGGCCTAATCTCATTAATAGTTCAGATGATGTAAAAGTTATATCAATAAATACTTCACTTTCAGACCAAAGCTTTGAAAGATTTAAGTTTTTTAAAAATTTTTCGAAACATATTTTTTCAAGAGTAAATTTATTTCTCGCGCAAACAGAAGAAACTGTGGACAGATTAAAAGAGCTTGGTGCAGGTGATATTAAATTATTAGGAAATATTAAGAATAATCCAGAAAATTATTCGGTTGATGGAGAGTTAGCAGAAAGTTTTGCAAATCTTATAGATGATAATGCTGTAAAGGTAGTTTTGGGCAGCTCACATGAGGGTGAAGAAGAATTTTTCTATGAAGCTTTAAAGGACTTACAAGATTTAAAATTAATAATTGCCCCAAGACATCCTGAGAGAATTAATGGGATCATTGAAACGTTCGAAAAAAGATCAGTAAATTGTGTAAAGTTTTCTAATTTACTTGAAGGAGAAAACTCAAATACAAATGACATAGTAATATTTGATTTAACTGGAGAATTATTAAATTTTTATTCAGTTTGCGATATTGCAGTTGTTGCAGGCAGCATAATATTTGATAGGGGTCATAATTTTATGGAACCAACATATGCTGGTACTCTCTCTATAACAGGATCAAAATTAGAAAATTATAAAGAACTTAAGAAAAGACTTTGTGATTCTGGAGTCTATGAGACATTTAGCGATTCCGTCGAGCTGAAAAATCTAGTCTTAAAATACCTTGACCAAAATGCTAGGGAGCTAAAAGTAAAAAGCCAAAAAATAGAGCTTGAAAAAATTTCAAGCACTTATGATGAGGTTATAGCAGCAATTAATGAACTATAAATATTCTTGTCCTGCAATTTTTTTAATTGGACCGACTGCAGTAGGTAAAACAGACTTAGCTATTAGTTTAGTTGATAAGTTTCCGATCGAGATCGTAAGCATAGATAGTGCGATGGTTTATTCAGAACTAGATATAGGAACATGTAAGCCTAGCAAAGAGATATTGAAACTAAAAAAGCACCACTTAATCGATATTTTAGAACCTACTGAAAAATTTGATGTTGGAGTTTTTTTGGACCACCTTGATGCTGCTATGCTAAGCATAACTTCCAATAATAAAATACCGATATTTGTTGGTGGATCGATGATGTTTCATAAAATCCTTTTCGATGGTATTCATAATTTTCCAAGTAGTCAGAAAGTTAGGAGCATTATCCAAGACCAAAAATTAAATGAGGGGTATGAGAAACTTTTAGAGCAACTTCAAGAGCTTGATGAAATTACATTTAAATCAATAGATACAAATAATTACAGAAGAGTCGAAAGAGCACTTGAAATTATCAAACTCTCGAATCAAAAGTTATCTGATCTTAAGAAAGAACCTAAAGAGCAATTTTTTGATCCAAAAAAATCTCTCATTCTAGGCATGACAGATTCAAAAGAAAACCTTTTAGATACAGCCAAGAAGAGATTAAATAAAATTTTAGATGACGGATTTTTAATAGAGCTTGAGAATTTAATAAATAGCTATAAATTAACTGCTGATATGCAGAGTATGAATTCGATAAATTACAAACAATTTTATCCATATACTTGTGGAAAGATGAAACTTGATGAGTCATTTGCAGACGCTTTGAGTGCTACGAATCAACTTATCAAAACACAGCTTACATGGATGAAAAAGTTCGATTTTGACGACTGTATGAATCAAAGCAATCAAAAAAAATCAATGTTTTTTTCTGATACAATAAACACTTATCTAAGGAGCTTTAATAAATGAGTTGGAATCCAAATGACAATGATCCATGGGGTAGAAAAAACTCACCCCCAGATCTAGACGATGCAATAAAACAGTTAAGAAAGATGTTCTTTTCAGGTGGTACTGGTGGCAGTGGAGGAGGACCTACTGGCATTAAATTTAATTTTAAGTTTTTCTCATACCTGTTTTTAGGCTTAATTGCCTTGTATGTATTCCTAGGAATTAGGATTGTAAATGAAGCAGATAGACTGGTTGTTTTAAGATTAGGTGAGTTTAATAGAGTGCTAGGACCAGGTCTACAATTTCACCTTCCTGGTATTGAGGAAATCTATGCTGAAGAAAATATTTCAAAAATTAGAACATTTGTTCTTCCAACAAACATGCTTACTAGAGACGAAAATATTGTCGATATTGAGCTCAACGTGCAGTACACAATAAGTGATTTAGTTAAGTATTCTTTAAATGTTGAAGATCCAGAAATTACAATAAGACAAGCTACAGAAAGTGCTTTAAGACATGTGGTCGGAGAAAATAATATGGATAACTTGCTTACTTCTGGTGCTGCAGCGATAAGTTCAGGAATCTTGCTGAGATTAGAAGAGTATCTTGATATTTACGATGCAGGAATATCAGTGCAACAAGTCAATATCGAGCAAAGACAACCTCCGACTGAAGTTATAGATTCATTTAGAGATGTTGTTGCTGCTAGAGAGGACAAAGAGAGACTTAGAAATGAAGCGGAAAAATATGCATTATCTATTGTTCCACAAGCAAGAGGTGAAGCACAAAGACAGTTACAAGATGCTGAAGCATACCGACAAAAAGTCATTGCAGTTGCTGAGGGTGAATCTGAAAGATTTAAAGCATTATTAGTTGAGTATGAAAAGGCACCTGTAGTTACAAGAGAAAGACTTTATATTGATGCGCTGGAAGAAGTACTTTCGTCTAGCACTAAGGTAATGATTGACGTTGAAGGTGGAAATAATTTGCTTTATTTGCCCTTAGACCAACTGATTAAAAAACAGGAGGAAGATGATGAATAAAAATACATTTATAACATTACTTGCTCTGCTGATAGTTGTAACTCTTTTTCAAACAATTGTTATTGTCAGAGATACAGAAAAAGCAATTTTACTTAAGTTGGGTGCTTTTGAGAGGACACTTGAGCCTGGATTAAACTTCAAGGTTCCTTTTGTTGATAGCGTTATTAAGTTTGAAGGTAGACTGCGTTCACTTGATACACCGCCGGACAGAGTTCTTTCTAGTGAGGCCAAACCTTTGAATGTCGATTCATTTGTGAAATATAAAATTGTTGATGCTGAAACTTATTACACCTCAACTAATGGTGGTCAAGACAGAGTTGCAGAGGATACTTTACAAAGAAGAATAAAAGATAAGCTAAGAAATGAATTCGGTAAGAGAACATTGCAGGAAGTGGTATCTGGTGACAGAGATGGGACTCATGCTTTCACTAAAGAATTCACTTGGAGAAGATTCAGCACAGCTTGGTGTAGAGATCATTGATTTTAGAGTTAAAAGAATCGATTTCGAACGTGAAATCCGAACTTCAGTGTTTGAAAGAATGAAAACTGAAAGGAACAGGATAGCTGAGGAGCTCAGAGCTGAAGGGCGTGAGTCTGCAGAAAAAATTAGAGCTGACGCTGATAAGCAAAGAACAATTATTTTAGCTAACGCAACAAGAGAATCAGAAAAAATTAGAGGTGCTGGAGATGCAACAGCAACTGCAACTTATGCAGAAGCTTATAATCGAGATCCTGAATTTTATGATTTCACTAGAAGCCTGAAGGCTTATAAAGAAACTTTCAATGATGAGGGAGATATTTTATTAATAGACCCAGATAGTGACTATTTTAAATATCTCAACAAGTCAGAAAAACGTTAGTCTTAATGGAAAAGTCCCTTATCCTTGTAGGTACTCAATGGGGTGATGAAGGAAAAGGGAAAATAGTAGATTTCTTCTCTAAGAAATTCAAAGCTGTTTGTCGTTTTCAAGGTGGCCATAATGCTGGCCACACTATTTATAAAGAAGATGAAAAGTTTGTTCTGCATTTAATTCCATCTGGTATATTTTATGATCACGTATCATGCTTCATTGGTCAGGGTGTAATTCTTTCTATTGATTCACTTCTTGAGGAGATTAAACAACTTGAGGCAAAGGGTATAAATCTTGAAGGTAAACTGCGTATTAGCAGATACTGTAGTTTACTTTTACCAATACACGCAAAAATTGATCAGTTAAGAGAGGACAAAAAAAATTCTATTGGCACAACAAGAAGAGGTATTGGACCAGCCTACGAAGACAAAACCGCAAGAAGAAGTATTAAAGCTTTTGATCTAGAAGACAGAGAACTCCTTGAACAAAAATTAAAAGACCTAGTGCAGTACTATAATTTCCAAGTTGAGAGTATTCATGATTCAGAACCTTTTAAATACGAAGAAGTTCTGGCTAATCTAATTTCTAGCTATGAAGAGGCTTCTAGGTACTTCGGAGATGTAACTGACTCATTAGAAGAAATATATGAGGAGGGCGGCCATATTCTTTATGAAGGAGCTCAAGGTACACTTTTAGATGTAGATTATGGTACTTATCCATATGTTACGTCTTCAAATACATTAGCTACATCTGTTGGTGTTGGTTCTGGGTTTCCCAAAAGCATATTCTCTGATGTGCTTGGAGTTGCTAAAGCCTATACAACTAGAGTAGGTGCTGGACCTTTTCCAACTGAACTTTTTTGTGAAGAAGGAGAGAAAATAGCTGAGCTTGGGCATGAGTTTGGAGCTACAACTGGAAGACCAAGAAGGTGTGGTTGGCTAGATCTAGTTGCATTAAGATATTCTGCGAAATTAAATAACCTAACAAACTTATGTATTACAAAACTGGATGTTTTGGATTCCTTTGAAAATATTAAAGTTTGTGTCTCATATCAAATCGACGAAAAAGAAACTTCTTTCAAATCAAGACAACTACATAAAGTAGAGCCAGTATATAAAGAATTTAGAGGTTGGAACTGTTCACTTGATGCTTGCAAGAGTTATGATGAGCTTCCAGCTGAAGCTAAATCTTTCTTGGAATACATAGAAGATTTTGTGGGTGTAAAAATTAGTCTTATTTCAAACGGCCCAAATAGGGATGATTTAATCCATAGATAAATCAAGCGCTCTATCTCGAGCAGCATCTATGCTATCTGAAAATATTTTTACAAACTCTTTATCATATAAAAGATTTAAACCTGCCTCGGTTGTGCCACCTTTAGATTTAATGCTTTGAATTAGCTCTTCAATATTTTGACCATCTTTAATTGAACTGATAAGACTTGTCAGAAATAAGAGTGTGATATCTCTTTTTGATACATCAGGCGGTAATAATTCACTTAGCCTATTTTCAAACTCATTTATTATCTCGAAGAAGAACGCTGGCCCACTACCAATTAATGAAGTATGCAAATTGATTTGATTTTCATCCTGTACTTCAAATGCTTTACCTAGATAATTGAAGATTTCCACGATTTTTGAATTATCATCATTGGAATAGACACTTGTAATGCCAAGATTATTTTTTGCTCCTATATTCGGCATTGCTCTAAAAACTTTATTATTGGGAAACATAGTATTTAAGCTTTGAAGTGTTACACCAGCAGCAACACTCACAATAATTAAATCTTTTGAAATAATTTTGCTCATTTTCTGACATAGATCATACATATCGTTGGGTTTAACGCATATGACAGCGATATCTGCCTCATGACAAATTTCATCTAAAGAAAAAACGGGGATTGATTTAGTTGCTAACCAGTTAGTGTTATTAGGGTTTCTATCATGACCAAGGATTTTGTAATTATTATTTTCAATAAGACCTTCAATCAGAGCCTTTGCCATGTGGCCACACCCTATAAAACCAATTTTTTCCATTCTATGATTTTAGTAATTTTTCTAGTGTAGCGTTGATAAATTTAAACGAATTATCAGCACAAAATTTTTTGCCTAATCTCACGCCTTCATCAATAAGTACTTCTTTAGGTGTGTCTTCAAGCTCATTTTCAGCAGATATGATCATCAGAATATTCTCTTCCATTACTTCTATAGTTTTTATTCCAAATAACTCTAGTTCAGCTTGAGCATGAATGTATTTGGTTAACTCTTTTTTATTTTTAGTTACATGAGTAAAAATATTGCGAAAGAAGATATAGTCTACTTTTGATTTTGTGAAGTCCTTTCTAAAGGAGTTTTCGATAGATTCTGCGTCGTTATGGCCAAAAGAAAATTCGTACAGAGCTTGCACCAGTAACTCTCGCGCATTTACTTTTGTTTTATGCTGACTTAAATTTTTCATCTAGAAGAAATCATCTGAAAAAGCGATTGAATAAACTCTTTTCCTTTATTCATTTTAGTAGGATTGATTCTTTCTTCTGCTTGAACTTTATTATCAACAGTCAAAACGCCATTGATTAGTGGAATTGTTTGATTTTCGAGTGCCACTTTNGCCAAATCAGAATATGCCTGTCTTGAAACTAATTTAAAGTGTGGAGTATCTCCTCTGATAACTAAACCAACAGCCATAACTCCATCAAAACTAATATCCAACATTTTCTTTTTGAGCGTTGCAGCTAATTCCAACGAACCTGGGCAATATTCNGTAATAATTTCCACATTTGCAGAGGATGCATGAGAGGAGATCTCATCTAATAATGGTTTTAATAACTCTTTATTCCAAATAGTTGTGACTAAAAGAATTTTTTTCCCATCTACATTAAAATCGTCAAAATCAAGTGTGTTATTCATTGATAAATTCCTCAATCTCAATATTAAAACCTGAAAGACCACTATATTTTGTTGGTGTACCTAATACTTTGATCGTACTAAGACCCAATGCCCTCAAAATTTGAGAGCCGATACCAATTACTCTTCGACTTCTTTTGGGTTCAACGTCTTCGTCTTTTAACATTGGCAACCAGTACCCTTTAGCGTCTCTGTGATTAATAAGGACAAAAACTCCTGTACCCTCATCTGCTATTCTTTTAAGAGATTTTCTGATTGACCATTTTTTACCAATCTCCTCAATCCCAAGAGTGTCTTGAAGTACGCTTTGAGTCTGAACCCTTACAAGCGGCTTATCCACTTTATTTATATCACCAAGCTTTAAAGAAAAATGGTGTTCATCAAATATGACATCACGCCAGACCTGTAGTTGAAAATTTCCAAATTCAGTCGAAACTTCTTTAGAGTGAACATTTTCAATTGTTGATTCTTTGGTGAGCTTATAGTCAATTAGGTCAGCAATAGTACCGACTTTAAGATTAAATTTTTCTCCAAATTTGAGTAAGTCATCTCTTCTAGCCATAGTGCCATCATCATTCATGATTTCGCAAATAACACCTGCTCCTGAAAAACCACTTAATTTTGCGAGGTCACAAGCTGCTTCAGTATGTCCTGCTCTTGCAAGCACACCACCTTTCATTGCTTGTAGTGGGAATATGTGACCAGGCTGAACAATATCTTCCTCTGTAGAATCATGAGCAACAGCAGTTAAAATTGTATGGGCTCTATCTTTAGCTGAAATACCTGTAGTGATTCCCTGTTTTGCTTCTATGGACACAGTAAAAGCTGTTCTATTGCTTGCATTATTATCGTTAGTCATAGGCCTTAGGTTCAATTGCTTACATTTTTCCTTCTCTAAAGCCAAACAGATTAGCCCTCTGCCATTTGTAGCCATAAAATTAATTATTTCTGGGGTAACCGACTCAGCAGCACAAATTAGATCACCTTCATTTTCACGATCTTCATCATCTAGGATGATTACCATCTTGCCTTTTTTTAGGTCATCAATAATTTCTGGTATTTCATTCTTTAGCATTTTTCAAAAACTCTTTTTATATCTCGATCAATTGTACATGTAGATTTAAGATCAAGTTGAAATTTATCAATTGGGTTAAAGCCTTCAAACCACTTAATACCCTTGTTCCCAATGCTATCTGGAGATTCATAAATTATTAGCTGATCAAAATAACCATTGTTCATGAAAGAATTTACTAATTTTGGTCCAGCCTCAACTAGAACAGAATTAATATTCATTTGAGACAATTCATCGATCACGCTTTCTAGATTGGAATTTTCAATGACTTTTACCGTACCTTCTTTAAAGAAATTTAAATTCTTATCCCATTCAGAGACTGATGACAAAAGAATTTTACCTGGTTGATTTACCGGAAAGTCTACTCTTGCATTCATTCTTGGGTTGTCATTTCTGATAGTATTACCACCGGTCAATATTGCATCGTGCTCTGCTCGAACAATTTGCACATCTTGTCTTGAGGCTTCTGAAGTTATCCAGGTAGTACTACCATCACTTGAGTGAGACATGCCATCATTTGATGATGCTATTTTAATGGTTATGAAAGGTCTTTTATTCAGGTGTTTAAAGAAAAAGAATCTATTTGATTCTTTTACTTTTTCCTCAAGAATGCCAACCTTTACTTCGATACCATTATCTTTCAGCCTTGCAATCCCGGAACCAGCTACTTTTGGATTTGGATCTAAACTACCAATAAAAATTCTTTTTAAACCAGAAGAAATAATAGCTTCGGTACATGGTGGAGTTTTACCGGTATGGTTACAAGGCTCTAATGTGCAATAAAGCGTGGAATCAGCAATGATATCCCTGCTAACACCATTAAGACAATTCACTTCAGCATGATTATCACCATACTGTTCATGAGCTCCCTCAGAAATTATTTCATTTTCATAAACTAATATTGCACCAACTACTGGATTTGGTTTTGCGGTATATTTGAAATTTACAGAGATATCTATAGCTCTCTGCATGAAAGCATCATGATTCATTAATCATTTGAGAGTTCAGAGACTTCATCAGCGAAATCTTTAATATCTTGAAAGTTTTGGTAAACAGATGCAAAACGGACATAGGCAACTTGATCTAGTTCTTTTAATTGATTCATTACTTGTTTGCCTATGATTTGAGCTTGGATCTCTCTTTCACCAATTTTTCTGATGTAATCTTTGATGTTTTGTACTGCATTTTCAATTTGATCTGAGGACACCGGTCTTTTTTGCAGAGCTATATGCAAACCAGCTCTAAGTTTTTCTTCATCAAAAGGTTCTCTTCTTTCATTTGATTTGATGATTCTTGGCATTACCAACTCAGCTTCTTCATAAGTAGAGAATCTTTCGCCGCAATCAATACACTCCCTTCTTCGTTTAATTTGGGAACCATTCGTAACTAATCTTGAATCTACAACTTTAGTCTCTTCATTTGTACAAAAAGGACAAAACACTATTTATATACCGGAAAGTTCATACAAAGATTTTTAACTCTATCTCTTACTATATCAAGTTGCTCAGAGTTATCTCTATTTTCAATGGCATCACAAATAAGATCTACCACTAACTCAGATTCATTTTTCTTAAAACCTCTTGTAGTCATTGCAGGTGTGCCGATTCTAATGCCTGAAGTCACAAAAGGTGATTCTGGATCATTAGGAATAGAATTTTTATTAACAGTAATATTTACCGTACCTAATAATTCTTCAACTTCTTTACCAGTAACGCCTTTGTTTCTTAAATCCATAAGAATTAAATGATTATCAGTTCTCTGTTGAACAAGATTAAAACCTCTTTCCATAAATTTGTCACACATGGTTTGCGCATTGAGGATTATTTGTTTTTGATAATCTTTAAAGTCATCAGTCATTGCTTCTTTAAAACATACAGCCTTAGCAGCTATAACGTGCATAAGCGGGCCACCTTGTGAACCAGGAAAAACTGCAAAATTGAGTTTTTTCTGAAAATCTTCGTCTTCGTTTGAAAGAATTATTCCGGATCTAGGACCTCTTAAAGATTTATGAGTTGTGCTTGTAACTACATGCGCATGATAAACAGGATTTGGATAGACACCACCTGCCACAAGACCAGATACATGAGCCATATCAACGAGCAAAAAAGCTCCAACTTCGTCTGCTATTTCTCTAAACTTCTTCCAGTCTACAATGCCCATAAACGCTGAAAAGCCGGCTACAATAAGCTTTGGTTTGTGTTCATGTGCTAATTTAGCTACTTGTGCATAGTCAATATCTCCAGTTTCTGGATCAAGACCATATTGGATAGCATTAAAGTTTTTTCCTGAAAAATTAACTTTTGCACCATGAGTTAAATGTCCACCTTGGTCTAAAGCCATACCTAAAAAAGTATCTCCAGGTTCTAGAAGAGCTAAAAATACTGCTGCATTGGCTGATGCTCCAGAATGAGGTTGCACATTTGCAAACTTTGCATCAAAAAGAATCTTTGCTCTTTCAATTGCTAGTGTTTCAGCACCATCAACATGCTCACATCCACCGTAATACCTTTTGTTTGGATATCCTTCTGCATATTTATTAGTTAACACACTACCTTGAGCTTCAAGCACTCTTTTAGAGGCATAGTTCTCAGAAGCAATTAATTCAATGTGTTCTTCTTGTCTTTGAGATTCAGCAACAAGGAACTTTGAAAGATCCTGATCATAGTCAGAAATTTTTTGATTTTGAGTGTTTATAAATTCATTCATTATGGTTTTTTATGTTTAAATTTTGATTTTCTTTTTGGATAGCATGTCGTACAGATCGGGCACTCTAATCCGAAGCAACCCCTGGCAGGACAATAACTCCTAGCATACATAATAATTTGTATATGAAGTTTATTCCATTGTTCAATAGGGAAAAACTTCTTTAAATCCCTCTCTGTTGTATTTACGTTTCTGCCTGATGTAAGGCCCCATCTTTGTGCACATCTATGTATGTGAGTATCAACTGGAAATGCTGGAATATTGAATGCTTGAGATACAACAACAGATGCAGTCTTATGTCCAACTCCAGGTAATTTTTCCAGTAATTCAATCTCTTGAGGTACGTTCTCGTCGTATTCATGCACCAGAATTTCTGATAATTTTTTGATGGCTTTTGATTTTTGTGGACCTAATCCACATGGTTTGATGATTTTATAAATTTGCTCCCGACTAAGTTTAGCCATTTTTTTTGGCGTGTTTGCTTTCTTAAAAAGTGCCGGAGTTACTGTATTTACACGCTCATCAGTACATTGAGCAGATAATAAAACAGCAATCAATAGAGAAAATGGATCAGTATGATCCAGTGGCACATCAGGTTTGGGAAAAAGCTCATCTAAAATAGCTATGATTTTTTCTCTCTTCTCGCTTTTTCTCACTGTTTCAAATGTTTGCTTACTTACCTAATTGTATTATTATATTGGGATAAATATCTTATGGGAGAGTGATATGAGATACATACTATTACTTTTAGTTCTGTTAGTAGGTTCTTATTCTTACGCTCAAGAAGATTCTGAGTCAGTAGATTCGGATAATATTGAGGAAGTTGTTACATCAGCTTTAAGAAAGGATACGGCGCTACAGGATACTGGTCTAGCTGTTACAGTTATTTCTGCAACAGATATCGAATCGAAGAATCTTAAGGAATTTTACGACTTTCAGTT
>JGI24820J26691_1000194_pt1 | contig 17291 bp, 17 predicted proteins | sample METZYME_5_50m_FD_26691 | JGI IMG/M metagenome (IMG submission 26691) | reverse complement strand
CGGATATCTCTGAAAGACTTAAACCTTTAACGGTTCGTATTCTCCCCTTCAACCTTTCCAAGTTAAAATCTTTGGACTTTATTTTATCGATTAGGTTGATAGCTTTATCTTTTCTACCTGTTTTCTGGTAGTAGTTTGCGACGGATAGGGCAAGTCTGCTTGGTGTTTCCTCCACGCTTCCAATAGCTTCATCCAATAACCTGTCTATTACAATTATCTTTTCTTGGCCTTGAAGGGCGAGCGCTGTGTGAAGGAGGCTAAGAAGCACAAAACCCCTTTTTTTCTTTAAGCTTAATAGATTTTGCCTGGTTTTTCGAAAATCCTTTTTCCCAAGATAAGACCAACCGCGCAAGAGAGGCCTTAAAATTTCATTGACTTGTGAAGCTTCCATTTTGGCAAAATTATCAAGCGCTTTATCCCAGCTTCCCTGTTTAGCGTCTCGTAAACCAATTACAAGATGCATAAATGTAGAAGTTTTCTGCTGTTTCAACGCACGCTTGGCAAGCTCAATGGCGTGATCTAAATTTCCAGCCTCTAATTCCGCGATGAAACTTCGTCGCAATAATAAGTCCTCATTGGGATTTTTTTTTAATGCGTCTCTGAAGCTTGATGTAGCATCATTTAGATCGTGGTTGTTATATGCAACTCTCCCCTTAAGATAATTACCCGCATTTGAAGTTGGAGGAACGTTCGCGTGTGTATCTAAGTTATTTTCTTTTGTGCACGAGTTCAGGATAAGAAGCGCGCAAAAAAGAACGAAGTAAAGATGAGCGCGTCGCGGCGATGATAGATATGTTTTAATTGTCTCGGGAACCATTGATGTACCATCGCAAATTTCATTACATGTTGGGGTAATTTGGTCCCCCTCCACCCTCTGGCACGACCCAATTAATATTTTGGGAAGTATCTTTTATATCGCAGGTTTTGCAGTGAACACAATTCTGCGCGTTGATTTGTAATTGAGGGTTCTCTCCTTCCTCGTCTGCAATAATTTCATAAACTCCTGCCGGACAAAAGCGTTGTTCGGGTGCATCGTAAAGGCGGAGATTGAAATTAACTGGCACCGAGGAATTGTTGAGCTTAAGGTGTACTGGTTGATTTTCTTCATGGTTGGTATTTGAGAGAAAAACAGAGGAGGGTTTATCAAAACTTACGACTCCATCAGGTTTAGGATAATCGATTTTTTGGCAGTGCGCTGCTAGCTGTAAAGTTTCGTGATCGTGGTGATTTCGGAGCGTCCAGGGAGCTTTACCTCTAAATAAAATTGTATCTATTCCTGCATTGATTAGACCGAGCATAAGCCCTGCCCTAAACCCTGGCCGAATGTTTCTGACTTTATGTAGCTCGTCCCAAAGCCATGTCTTTTCCAACCTGGTCTTGTAGTCGCCAATTTCAGCACCGGGCTTAAGTCCACTGGTTCTAAAAGCGTTTTCTACTGCCTCAGCAGCAGTCATCCCCGACTTCATTGCCGTATGGGTTCCCTTAATTTTTGGAACATTCAGAAAACCAGCTCCACACCCCACGATTAAGCCTCCGGGAAAGGTTAGTTTGGGAATACTTTGAAAGCCACCCTCATTTAACGCTCGTGCCCCATAAGCAACCCGTCTCCCTCCTTCGAATAGAGGTCTAATTTTGGATGCGTTTTGAATCTCTGGAATTCGTCAAATGGGCTCAGGTGAGGATTTTTATAATCTAAACCTATAACGTAACCAACAGAGACTTGATTACCTTCTAAGTGATAAATGAAAGATCCTCCGTATGTTGAGCTATCAATTGGCCATCCAACACTATGGAGCGCAAGCCCTTCCTGATGTTTTTCTGGTTCAACTTCCCAGAGCTCTTTTATACCAATCGCGTATGTTTGCGGGTCTGCATCACTTCTTAAATTGAATTTGTCAAAAAGGACTTTTGTGAGCGACCCTCTGCTTCCCTCAGAAAATACAGTTTGTTTGGCGTGAAGTTCTATACCCGGCGTAAAATTTTCAGTTTCTGTCCCATCTCTCCCGCGACCCATATCACCAGTAGCTACGCCCTTAACAGAACCGTCCTCATTGAATAATATTTCCGATGCGGCAAATCCAGGGTATATTTCGACCCCTAGTGCTTCTGCTTGTTCAGCCAACCAGCGGCATAAGTTACCCAAACTAATGATAAAATTGCCATGATTATTCATTTGTGGTGGCGTTGGTAGTTTGAAACTATTTTTTTGAGTTAAAAATAGGAATTGATCACTTGTGACTGGCGTATTTAGAGGAGCGCCTCTATCTTTCCAATCTGGAAAAAGTTCGTTGAGTGCCCTTGGCTCTAAAACGGCGCCTGAAAGAATATGTGCCCCTACTTCCGATCCCTTTTCTAAAACGCAAACACTGATATCGCACTGATTTTCTAAGCAAAGCTGACGCAATTTTATTGCAGTAGATAATCCTGACGGTCCCGCGCCAACAATAACCACGTCATATTCCATAGATTCACGACTCATTAGTTTACCTCTTGTATTTCTACTAGTTGATATATGTAATATGATACAGGGCTGGCAATACGGCAAGCGAGGCTTTTATTTACAATGATTGAAAACCACAAAAAAAACGCCTATGAGCCCNAAAAACCGCTTTCTCAATTCGAGGAGTGGCAACTTGACGCAGGTATAAACGAAGCTCTCTTGGAAAAACCGGTAAATAGATTAACAGCAGGTATACCAGTTTCGAAAAAAGGGCCTGAAGTATCCAAGCCCGCAAAGAATAAAGAGGTCAAATCTCCAAATATCAATCTGCTAGATAATTCGGCAAACCTGTTAAGCAAAATAACTAGTTTGGATGAACTTCGCTTGGCTATGTCGGAATACGAGGGCTGCTCCTTAAAAAGTACTGCGACTAACCTGGTATTCTCCGACGGTAGAGAAAATGCGATGGTGATGTTAGTGGGCGAGGCACCAGGAGCTGATGAAGACCGGCAAGGGAAACCGTTTGTTGGTGTCAGCGGGCAATTATTAGATAAAATGTTGTTGTCAATCGGACTCGATCGATCGTCTGTATATATATCCAATATAATTCCATGGCGGCCCCCTGGAAATCGGCAACCAACACCAAAAGAAATTGATTTGTGCTTACCTTTTATTAAGCGTCACATCCAGCTCATAAACCCGTTAGTACTGGTTCTAGTGGGAGGCACTGCTGCGAAATCATTGTTAGATAAAAAAGAGGGAATAATGCGGTTGAGGGGACGTTGGTTTGAGTATGCCGCAGATGAGAGTGACACAATCATTCCGGCACTCCCAATCTTCCATCCAGCTTTTTTATTGCGATCTCCAGTTCAGAAATCTAATACGTGGAAGGATTTGATTCAGATAAAGAGAAAGCTAACGGAATTGGGTATCGAATAGGCGAAATATACATGCTATTAATATTCGCGTAAACTTTCTTGTGGGCTCAGTTTGCTTTGAACGGTAACTCTTCATTATTTAAAAAACGTGGTGACGGCGGAAAAGAGATAACTATCTTTCATTTTATCACAGCAATTTTTCTCCTCANATTTCTCTTTATNGCGCCAANTCACGGTGTAGCTGCAACNAAGAATGATGTTGAAATCCAGGCACTCGACAAGAAAGTTGTTACGCGGAACGTTAGGAATTCGAAATTACCCCGCGTACTCGAGAAAAAAGATCTCCGTCTCTATGGACAGATTTTTAAACTTCAGAAAAAAGGAGATTGGACGGCCGCTGAACGCCTAATAAAAAAGTTAAAAAATCCCCTCTTGATGGGGCACGTCGATGCACAAAAGTATCTCCATCCAACAAAATACCGTTCTAAATACATGGAATTACTGCAATGGATGCGTATGTACGCGGATCATCCACAAGCTAAGAGGATTTACTCTCTCGCATTACGCCGTCGCCCCCCCAATTGGAAGAGCCCCCCTAAGCCTTCTGGCCAGAGATTGTGGGGGAGTGGAACCGTTTCGGGAGATGCGGTTGAACCTTGGAAGGCTAGAATTAAAAAAAGATCTAAATCAAAGCGCAAAAACGCAAAAGCGCATATACGGCATATTAGATCATTAATTCGGAAGGGTTGGCCAACGGGTGCTTATCGAAAATTATCATCGGCGTCTTTTCAGAAAACACTCGAGCCAGTGGAAATAGCTGTAGCTAGAGCTGAGATCGCTCATGGATACTTTATTTTTGGTAAAGATAAACTTGCATTGCGATTGTCTAAAAAAACATTTGAAGAATTTGGTCATTTGATACCGCTAGCAACTTGGGTTGGGGGTTTGTCCGCTTGGCGGCTGGGACAGATTACTGATGCGGCTTTCTACTTCCAGCGACTAGGCGAGAACATAAAGGCCAGCCCTGATTTGCAGGCTGCAGGAGCTTTTTGGGCCTCAAGGGCGCATATGATCATGCAGCAGCCAAAAAATGCAACTGAATATTTGAGGTTGGCGGCTAAAGTCCCCGATAGTTTTTATGGGATTTTGGCGCGGAAAGCGCTGGGAATGTCCAATGGACTAAATATGGACATTGATCCTAAAAGCACTAACTTTGAGACAAATATTCTGAATTATTCAAAAGGTAAGAGAGCAGTAGCTCTTATTCAGTTGTCAAAATACAAAGATGCTGAGGAAGAGTTGAGACGACTATATCATGAGATACCGGNTCGCGAGCATTTAAGTCTAATGGTATTTGCCGAAAAAACAGGCTCACCTGGGCTAGCGATGCGAATAGCCGGTTTGTTAAAAGAAAGAGGCATGCCGCCCTATCACACAAGTCTGTATCCTCTCCCAGCTTGGAAAATACCCACTGATGTGATTTTTGATGCAGCATTAATTTATGCAATTGTTCGTCAAGAGAGCCAATTTAAATTAAGGGCAAAGAGTGGTAGAGGAGCGAGAGGGTTGATGCAGTTGATGCCGAGAACTGCGGCTGAAATGGGAAGAGATAGACGCCTAAGAAGGGGAAAAGGCCGTGAAGTGCTCTTCAATCCAAGCATAAATATAAAGTTGGGGAGCAAGTACCTTTCACACTTGATGTATGATGGAAACAAAGTGAGGAATTTATTTAAAACACTTGCAGCATATAATGCCGGTCCAGGAAAGCTAGCGCGATGGGAATCAAAGATTAATTACCAAAACGATCCACTTATGTTTATGGAGTCTATTCCTTCTCCAGAGACCAGAAATTTTATAGAGCAGGTTTTTATTGCCTTATGGATTTATCGATTTAGATTAGATCAACCAGCGCCGTCTCTTACACAACTAGCAGAGGGTAATTGGCCGCATTATAAGTCTGTATCCAATAAAATGATGGAAGGGTTTTCTAATGCCAGAAATTGATCAATCACGCGCTTTTGTCCCTATTAATATTGCGATACTTACTATTTCGGATACTAGAACAATTGAAACTGACAGATCTGGTGATCTTCTCAAAGAAAGAATAGAAAGTTACGGCCACCAAGTGGTAGCTAGATCTATTGTAAAAGATGAAATTGAGGTGATTCAAAAGGAGGTAAAGCAATGGATATGGGATCCTAATGTTGACGTGGTTATTTCTACCGGGGGAACAGGTTTAACGGGAAGAGATGTAACACCCGAGGCCTTCAGGGAGATTTTTGAAAAAGAGATAGAGGGTTTTGGCGAATTATTCAGGTGGTTAAGTTTCAAAAAAATTGGGACCTCAACTATCCAGTCTCGAGCAATAGCCGGTGTCGCTGGAGGAACTTATTTATTTGCACTTCCTGGTTCGACGGGCGCTTGCAAGGACGCGTGGGATGAAATTCTTCGGTATCAATTAGATATAAGGTTTAGGCCATGTAATTTTGTCGAGATTATGCCAAGATTAAAAGAGCATGAGCTTTATGGAAGAGCGTCTTGAGAAGGAACTCCTCATTTTATGCGAGCATATTTCAAAAACATGCATTCAAGCAGAGAAATTTTAAAGATCAGAGGCTCTATCCACATCTTTTAAGGTTGGTATAAGTTTAACGCTCACTTTTGGGCTGAATTTGCTAAGTGTGTCTGAAAGAGCATATTTGGTTGACCAGCGAACATTTTGTAGCTTAGGAGGCACCACAAATCTGCTAAGTCCTATAAGCCAATATCCGCCATCTTGTGCAGGCCCAAAAACGGCATCAACCGAATTTAACTGTTTAAATGCAAGTCCTATGTGCTGTCTAGAAACAGCTGGAATATCGCTTCCTATGAGTAACTTGGGGCCGTGACCGACTGATAAAAAAGCGCTCGTCATTTTTTCACCAAGGTCACCGGGGCTTTGGTGGTACAACCTCCACCCTTGTTTCGTATATGATCTAAAATATTTTAAGCCTCTATGGGGCGTCACAAAAAGATGCTTCGCGTATGGTGAGGAAGGTTTGAAAGTATTTAATAAGTGGTCCAACTGCCTACGGTACCAAAAAGTTGCACTTATGGGGCCAATGCCTTCCGCTAGTCTGGTTTTTACTTTACCGACTCTGGGTTCCTTAACAAAGATAATCAAGTGTCCCAGATTCTTCACGGTAAGGGCTTTTCGTAAATTTTATAGATTTTATTGGGAGGTATTTTAAGAAAATATAAACTCAAGCAGATAAAGTTTCTGGTTATACGGCTTATATAACCCTCCTCTAAATAACGTTTTGCAGATGTCCTAGCTTTAACATCAAACAAGACCATTCGGGACATACCGATCCGACGCACTAAGTCTACATCTTCCATAATAGGCCAATTTTTATATCCGCCCAAACAGTTGTAGAAGTGCTTGTTTATAATAAGGCCCTGATCCCCATACGGGAGCCCCAACCAATTATTTCTAAAGCGGACGGCTTTTTCAACAAGCCGAGCTTTAATGTCATTAGCGTCAAGTGCAAACGTAAAAACCCCGCCACGTTCTGCGTTTGAAGGGTGGCTTGTAAAAACTACAAATGAGGCGTCCCAACCTGAGGTCAAGACTGTATCTGCATGTAGAAATAGGAACCAATCTCCCGATGCAAGCTCAGCGCCTTTGTTTAGTTGGGTTCCTCTGCCCCTGTCGCTGCTAACAAACTTAGCGCCAATCTCTAAAGCTGCTTGCTCTGTATCGTCCGTAGATCCTGCGTCTACTACTATAATTTCAATTTCTACCCCTCGTTGTTCTGCGGATGAAAGTGATTGAATTGTTTGGCTTAATGTTGAGCCGGCGTTTAGGGTTGGAATGATGACGGATAATTTTATTCCAGTTTGTTTTTGATCTAGTTCGTTTGGATAATTATCACCACCAGCGGAAGTTTGACTGTTTGTCATGAACTTATTTTTATAGTGTTATTGCTCATTAAAAAGCAATGTTATCAATTCTACATATTAAGTGGTAGATTTTTATACAGAGGGTAGATATTCACTTGCCAGATTTCAGCCTTGAAGAAAATCTTGGTTTACCAACCAGTGCAGTAATCGTAGGGGTAGATGAGGTGGGGAGAGGCCCATTAGCGGGACCCGTAACTGCTGCAGCTGTTTTTGTCGATAGACAAAAAATTACATTAGATTTGTTGACCAAGATAGATGACTCAAAAAAAATACCTCAAAAGAAGCGTGCAACAATAAGTAAGCAAATTGAAAGCATAGCGATTATTGGTACAGGTTGGGCAAGTAGCGGAGAAATAGATCATCTGAACATCCTCGAGGCCACTATGCTCGCAATGCAACGTGCGATTCTTTCTTTACGAAAACAAATTATTTTGGATCCAGACTATATTTTAATTGATGGCAATAAGGTCCCAATTTTAGAATTTCCATCGAAGGCGATTGTGCGCGGAGATGAAAAATCACTCTCTATAGCAGCAGCCTCAATAGTCGCAAAAAGCAAAAGAGATGCGTTCATGACCTCGATTTCAAAACTGTATCCTTTGTACGGTTGGGAGAAGAATGCGGGTTATGGAACACGTGAGCATCTGGCCGCTATCGAGCGTGAGGGGATAACGGCTCACCATAGAAGATCCTTCAAGCCAATCGCGAAGTATTTGTGACATCAACTTGTTGTTACTCGAAAAATGTATCCACTACATCTTGTGGATAAATTCCATAACTCATTGAGTCCAAACAAAAAACTCACGCAAAACTTGACCCAACATTTGCTATAAGCAATTATGCCGACTCTCTCGATAAGAAGATGGCAGAGATGGTTAACTATTTAGAGTCTGTAGAAGATAAGATCGTATTGGGTGACTGTATAGAGGTGTTAAATCAGATGCCCGAAGAGTCTGTCGATCTGATTTTTGCGGACCCGCCCTATAATTTACAGTTGGCTGGAGAGCTGTTGAGACCTAACAATTCAAAAGTTATGGGCGTGGATAATGATTGGGACCAATTTAATAGCTTCAAGGAGTATGATGAGTTTTCTAAAAAATGGCTTAAGGCTTGTCAGCGGGTTTTAAAACAAACAGGTTCTTTATGGGTTATAGGGTCTTATCATAATATTTTTCGCATAGGCTCTGTTCTCCAGGATTTAGGGTTTTGGATACTTAATGACATCATTTGGCGTAAAACGAACCCCATGCCAAATTTTAGAGGGCGCCGATTTACGAACGCACATGAAACACTCATTTGGTGTGGAAAGAATTCTTCGGCGAAGGGCTACACTTTTAACTATGATTCTATGAAGTCACTTAATGAAGGGCTGCAAATGAGAAGTGATTGGTTGCTGCCACTCTGTACAGGAACTGAGCGATTAAAAAGGAACGGTCAGAAAGCCCACCCAACACAGAAACCCGAGAGTTTAATCTCGAGAGTAATTCTATCCACTTCCAAGCCCGGAGACCTCATAGTTGACCCTTTTTCTGGATCCGGAACCACGTCTGCAGTCGCGAAGCGATTTTCACGCCGATTTATTGGAATTGAACAATCTAAAGNGTATGTGGAAATCTCTCGCCAACGCTTGCGGACTGTTCAGGTTCTTAACGATCCAGATGTTCTGGAAATTGTAACAAAGAGGAACGCCCCGAGAGTGCCATTTGGAAGTCTTCTCGACCGCGGCCTGGTGAATCCCGGTGAGCTGATGTTCGATGCCCGTCGGCGTTGGCACGCTAAAATTAGAGCAGATGGTCTTTTGATCTCTGAGAGTGCAAAGGGCTCTATTCATGCTGTGGGAGCAGCTGTTCAAGGCGCTCAGGCTTGTAATGGATGGACCTTTTGGCATGTGGATAGAGACGGCAGTGCTATCTCAATCGATATATATAGGCAGATGATAAGAGACGAGCTTTCAAAATAGCAAAGCTGTTAGATATTAGTTTTCATAGATGGTTTCACAAACGCCAGCAAGATTAGTCCAATTAGCCAAAACGCAATAGCAACGGACATGCCTGCTCGCTGTGTTTCAAATAAAATCGTTAGCCAACCAAAAAGCATTGGACCAATGAAACTTGTTGCCTTACCTGACATTGCAAATAACCCATACATCTCTCCATGAAGTTGTTTTGGAGATAAGCGGGCAAGAAATGCGCGGCTTGCCGACTGTGCAGGACCAATAAAAAAACTTAATCCGAGGCCACAAGCCCAAAAATAACTTAGGGCTTCAACAAAAAGCAAGGCACTGCCAAAAGCCACAAGCCCAATCAGAGAAATAAAGATCGTTGTCTTCGAAGTAAGCCAATCCTCAAACCAAGCGAAAACAAACGCTCCAAGCCCCGCAAAAATATTCATGGCTATCCCGAATTTTAGGATTTCGGCAAATGTCATGCCAAATGTACCGGCCGCGTATATACCACCAAACTGAAATACTACCAATAAGCCATCTGCATAAAACATCCTAGCTAAAAGAAATAACATAATCGGCTGGTAGTGCTTTACATTCTTGATAGTGGTAAATAAACGATTTAATCCCTTTAAAATGTGGCTGCTTGAAAAACGGGCNGTCCTATCCACCTCTTTGAAGAAAATAAAAAAGGGAAGGCTAAATATGAACCACCATAATCCTACAACAATAGTGGTGGCCCGAATATGCTCTGATCGGTCGATGTCGAGCCTTAAAAATGAAAAATTCCTTTCAACAAGACCAAAAAGACAAATAAGAAGGCATATTATCGCGCCGATGTAACCTGCTGCCCAGCCGAGCCCGCTTATTTTCCCAATTGAGCTGGAGTTGGCAACCTGGATGAGGGTAGCGTTGTAAAAGATTGTAGAGAATTCGAAAGCAATAAGGCTGATTGCGATAGCTATAAGCGCTAAAGGGATGGATTTTTTGTCTGGTAATACAAACCATAGGCTCAAGGTTGCGAGCATTGCCAAAATACTAAAAACTAATATCCATATCTTTTTTTTCCCGGTTTCATCAGAAATTGCACCCAATATAGGAGCGAAGAAAGCCAAAAAAAGCCCTGAGAAAGCTATAGTCTGGCTCCATAAAAATGTGCCCGAGATTTCGTCTTCTGCCACTAACTTCGTAAAATATGCTGAAAACACGAAAGTCAATATGATAGTGGGATAAGGAGAGTTGGCCCAATCAAATAAGCACCAAATAAAAACTTTTCGGTCTTTAGTAAGGAGTTCCTTTTTCATTTTATTTGCATTATTAGGTAGTTATCCTTCGAACAGATTTGCTTTATATGTTGGGAACAACTTAACAAAGCCAACTAAATTTTAGGCTTCGATTCCCAATTCTGTAATATCAGGCGTATTACACTAATGAACGCCATCGGCTGATCTAAAAGCAGGTGATGTTGGGCCTCTGGAATTGATATTACAGGCGAACCTTTTGGCATAAGACTGCGCATGAATGCGACGGTTTTCTCATCTAAAAGAGAACTTTTTTCACCGTAGATTAGGCCAATGTTGCATTTAGCCTCCTTTAAATATTGATGGTAAGGCTCTTTGAAACGCTTGGCGTGCATCGCGCCTTCATCGAATTTCCATGTCCAACCATCAGGTGTCTCGGATACGGAGTGGTGTGCTATGTGCTTAACTAGAAAGTCGTTTGAACAATCTTGCTCTGGCAGCAATCGGAACCTCGCGATCGCAGAAGCAAAATCGGGGTAATACCTCTTTGCTCGGTGCGGGGGACGTTTTCGTCTGGCGTTAACATCAGGGGGGCGGATTGGTGAGTCAGCGATTAAAGCGCCGGCGATTTCCTCGCCGTACTTCTTTGCAAACTTTGCCGTCATCAAGCCGCCAAAGCTGTGTCCGATGACGTATGTTAACCTTCCCAAGTTAGCATCTTTTATGACACTATAAATTTCCTCAGCTCTTAACCCTGCATTATATTCTTTGCGTCTACCACTATCTCCCATACCAGATAGATCTAAAGCAGCAACTTTATAGTTTTTGCGGAAAAAGGGAGCCAAAAAACTCCACCAGTGGGAATGTGCTGCCCCACCATGAACAAATAAAATACTGCCTGATCNCTTCTTCTCGTCAGGATCATCCCATAAAAGGTAATGAATTTGGCAATCTTTTACTGATACGAAATGCGACGATGGCGCATTAGACATTGCCCACTTAAACCAGTCGGGTATATCGTTATTACTACTTTTTAGGAGCGTTCGTTTCTTGCCCGGTTGCATAATCTCGATTTTTGAATTGCTGTTCATTTAAGGCTCAATGATAGATGACTTATTTAAAATTGGCATAGCGACTTCTGCGAAAAGATAATAAGCTTGGAATACATGTGTTTTAAAAAACCTGCAACGGATTTCAGTCGCTTTAGGAGCGGGGGTCAAAATGGTTAATATTAAGCTAGGTATACTTGAAATGGTTGAAAAAGCTAGAGCGGTTATCGAGGAAGTGGATGTAGAAGATGCAATCGCTGAGGCCAGAGACCCAGATTGCTTGATAATTGATGTCAGAGATATAAGAGAGAGGAAACGGGACGGCTATATACCAGAGAGTTTCCACTGTCCTAGGGGCATGATCGAATTTTGGTTAGATCCTGAAAGTCCTTATTTCAAGAAAGTATTTGATGAGAAGAAACGATTTTTATTTCATTGTAAGGCGGACTGGCGGTCCGCTTTAACGGTTCAGACTGTGACGACTATGGGCCTTGAGAATGCCGCACATATTAAAGGCGGACTTACTGCCTGGTGCCAGGCTGGTGGTCCATTTAAAAAGGATGAAGGATGAAGCTAGGGATGAAAAAATGCAGTAAGTCAACTAGCTCCCAACGAGAACAATTTGAAAGTTGGATGGACCCTNTCGAAGCGATATCCGATTTAATAATAGAGGCGCGTGATGAAATTGACAACGATCGTTGTTTGCCTAAAAAAGTTTTGAATGCCTTGCATCATGCAAAAATCTTTCGAATGTCGTTGCCAAAAAAACTAGGGGGCGGAGAATTCACGCCTGAATTATTATCTCAAGCTGCAGAGCGTTTGGCTAAAGCAGATGCAAGTGTGGGCTGGTGTTTTGGTCAAGGGACAGGATGCGCAATGTCGGCTGCGTTCTTGGAGGATGATATAGCAAAAAATATCTTTGGACCCGGCGATTCGGTTTTAGCCTGGGGAGCAGGTCAGGCAGGAAAAGCAGTTGCTTGTGACGGCGGGTATAAAGTTTCAGGCACATGGCGTTTTGCCAGTGGTGCGGGTCACGCTACTTGGTTGGGTGGTCACAGCATGGTCTTTGAGAAGGACGGTAGTCCAAGAATTAATAAAGAAGGTAAGCATGTTGACCGTACAGCCTTATTCATGAAAACTGCGGCCATTATGAAAGACGATTGGCATGTGGTTGGGCTTAAGGGGACACGAAGCGAAAGTTATTCTGTAGAAGACATGTTTATCCCGGAGAGTCACACATTAAACAGGGAGGCGCCAGAGGAATGCCGTGTAGAGTCTCCACTATATATTTTTCCAACCACATTAGTTTACGCATCTTGCTTTTCTGGGGTAGCACTGGGCATTGCTAGAGGATCGCTGGATGACTTAATCCAACTTGCGCAAACAAAGATACAAAGAGCTGCCCGCTTGTCTTTGCGTGAAAGTCCTGTTTTCCAAAGCCAGCTTGCAGAATTAGAGGCTAAATGGGGAGCTGCGAAAGCTTATCAACAAGCTACACTCATAGAAATAACAGATAGGGTGGTGGATACCACGCTTCTTTCAATGAGTGATCGAGTTAAAATCCGTTTAGCTACTACTTATGCAATTAACGAGGCTACTGATGTCGTGCAAAAAGTCTATCGATTAGCTGGATCGACGGCCATTTTTGAAAACCAACCCTTTGAACGTAGGTTTCGAGATATGCATGCCGTTTCTCAGCAGATGCAGGCTCGCTATACCCACTTTGAGACGGTTGGTCGACACCTTATGGATTTAGATAACACGGCTACACATATGTAAAGTAAAGGAAACGGAGAAAATCAGCCAGTAAAGCTAATTAAATTGATTAAAAGCCACAAATATACCACAACACTGATTGGAAAATGAAATGTCGCTAGTTCATGTACTCGCAGTAATTACAGCAAAGCCCGGAAAGAGAGCGGAGGTGCTGGAGAATTTTAACAATAATGTTCCGGCTGTTCATGCAGAAGAAGGCTGCATAGAGTATGGAGCTGTTGTAGACACGCCAGATGCATCGAGTTTTTCGGTGCCATTTGGTCCTGATACCTTCGTTGTTGTAGAAAAATGGGAAAGCCTAGATCATCTAAAGGCTCATGCTGCGGCACCTCATATGAAGGCTTATGCAGAAAAAAATAAAGATTTATTAGCTGATAGAAAAGTGCATGTGATGACATCAGCATAGAGCAAGTAAAGTATGTGGTTAAAAGGGGACCGTCCCCTTAACCACTGTGCGATGAAGTATTCTACGATGTCTGTCCATCTTAAAGTTTTTATCACCTCTGTGCAGCAAACAGCGATTATCCCAAAGCACTAAATCGCCACTTTGCCATTTGTGTCTATAAATATTTTTTGATGTGGTGGCTGCTTCTAGCAATTTATCTAACAAATTTTTACCCTCAATCTCTGAAATACCTTCGATGTGACTGGTATGCATTCCTATGTAAAGTGATTTTCGTCCCGTCGCCGGATGAGTGCGGATAATCGGGTGGCTAACGGGCGGGCGTTCGCGTTTTTGTTTTTCAGTTGCCGGAATATTCTGAGTGTTTTTCCTGCTAGCTTCCCAACTATGTACCACCCTTAAATTAGCAATCTTCTTTTGTTCTTTGGGTGAAAGTGCGTCGTAAGCCATATGCATATTGCAAAAAAGTGTATCGCCGCCTTCCGGTGGGATATCGACTGCGTGTAGCAGCGTCATCAAAGACGGTACCGCATGGTATGACTTATCCGTATGCCAGTAGTAGTTCCCGTCGGTATGTGGGGCTGTGGTAGGTTTTCCAGTCAAAGTATCGACATTTGTCACTGTGTGGACATTTGGTAGGCGCTGCCCGTTGGGAAGTCTTCCTACATGCCCCTCAATTTCACCAAAGTTTCTTGTGAAACTTTCTTGTTCTATTTTTGAAAGGTTTTGTTGGCGAAAAATAAGAACATGGTGTTGTATAAATGCTTTCATTATTTTTTCTAATGCAAATTCTGGAAGAGGTTTGCTTAAATTAATATTTAGGATCTCGGCACCGGCAACATCACTGACTTTGTTGATATCAAGTCGTTTCATAATACACTCATTTGCTTTAGATGTTTGGAAAGCTTCCNCAGATTGTTGCATATCTTGTTCTCTATAGCCTCAATAGTAAAACGCTTTATTCCAGGAGAGTATCGCAAATTTAATAAAAAGTGTTGATGGGAATGATTAGAATTTATTTTGGGCAAGTTCGCCGTCATAGTCCAAACGCTAGATTATGCCTTTGGAGGGAAGATTATGAAGATGATCTTTTTTTGGGAAAATATACCGCCAATGCACTCGGCAGTTTGATTGCGGTTTCAGACGTAAAGCAGCGGTTGAGATCCCGCTAAGTCAAATACGTCGGACATTAGAGGAAATAATGTTTACCCGCTGGGAGTATGACATCGAACTTGTAGCAAGCACGCCTGATGGAACAAACAAACCGAGAGTCACCGCCGCGCTGAGGGCGAGCCGAGCATTTTAGACAGCTATTGCTTTGGCAGAGCTTAATATGGCAGATATCATCGCTACAGCTCAAAAAACTTCAGCAGCATATAAACCTGCGACCTGGAACATAGGCTCAGCTAATTGTGTCAGGTGGCATCCGGTAGCCGGGAGTTGATTCTGATAAGGCAATTTCTTCACTAGTCATCTCTTCTTCTATTTTTTCAAAAAGTGGAGATGACAAATACCGCTCACCTGTATCTGGGAGCATACAGAGGATGGTTGACCCTGGTTCAGCAGTTTTTGCAATATCAACCGCTACAGCAAACGACGATCCCCCGGAAACCCCGGTAAGGATTCCCTCTGACACAGCTAGTTTTTTTGCCCATTCTATACCGTCAGCACCTGAAACGGGCACTAATTGGTCATAGTATTTTTTGTCTATAGCTTCTTGCAGAACGAGAGGAATAAAGTCAGGCGTCCATCCTTGTATTGGATGCGGCTCCCAAGCTGGATGACTATGAGCAGGCGAACCGTTTTTAGTTCTGCCTTGCTTTTCACCGCTGCCAACAATCTCGGCATTTTCTGGTTCGGATAATATTATTTTCAATTTTGGTAATTTATCTCTTAGAACGCGTGCTACGCCAGTAACGGTACCTCCAGTTCCGTAGCCAGTGACAAAGTAATCCAGTTGTGTTGATTTGAAGTCAGATAAAATTTCTTGTGCTGTAGTCCGCTCATGGATATCAGCATTATCTGAGGTTTCAAATTGACTGGCGAGGAACCAACCGTTTTTATCTGCCAATTCTTTTGCCTTGTTGTACATTCCAAAGCCTTTTTCTGTTCTAGGAGTAAGAACAACTTTGGCTCCAAGGAAACGCATCAACTTCCGCCGCTCGATCGAAAAGCTATCGGCCATAGTGATGACAAGGGGGTAGCCCTTAGCTGCACAAACCATAGCCAAGCCAATTCCCGTGTTGCCGCTTGTCGCCTCAACTACAGTTTGTCCTGGCTTGAGAGTGCCTCGCTTTTCCGCCTCTTCAATGATACTTATTGCAAGTCGATCCTTCACTGATCCGGCCGGATTGAAAAATTCTGCCTTGACATAAAGATTTACCCCATTGGGTGCAAGGTTATTGATCTTCATGCAAGGAGTGTTTCCGATTGTGTCTACCACAGAGTCATATAAATGACCTCGGCCGGCTGTCACTCTTGCAGCTTGTTTCGCCATTGCCCCCATTCCCGAAAAATTGTTTCAAAATTTTAACAAAATCTTAAGTTAATAGTCTGAGTATTTACAATAGCGTCGCAAAAATAAAAAATACCGTTCACAAATAATAAAATAACAGAAAAATGTGCCTCAACTATTAAAAGGTATTACATAAAACGTTCGGAAAAATTCGGGGATTGGAGCGGGCGATGAGATTCGAACTCACGACATTCTCGTTGGCAACGAGATGCTCTACCACTGAGCTACGCCCGCATAATATAAACATTGCATGTGCGAGGGATAATACTCTTTGCTTTTAACATTGCAAGTTATTGGTTGAAAATAGTTGTCAAAAACTTTTTAGTTCTAAAGGTAGGGGTATTTAAGGTGCCAACGCTAGGTAAGGAGATAAACAGTGGAAGGCGATGATGAAAAAAATGGGCATGGAGACACTACATCGCAGGAAATTAATCCTAATATTGTTTTTGATCGTTTAGAGCAACTAAATATAAAGACAACAACACACGAACATCCACCGCTGTTCACTGTAGAAGATTCCAAGAAACTAAGAGGTGATTTGCCAGGTTTGCATTGTAAAAATTTATTTTTGCGGGCAAAGAAAAATGAGATGTGGCTCGTTGTATGTAGGGAGGATCTTAAAATCGATTTGAAGGAGCTAGGGCAAAAGTTAGGAGGTAGTCGACTGTCTTTTGGCAGCCCAGAAAGGTTGCTTAACTTCTTGGGTGTTATGCCGGGTTCAGTATCTCCTTTCGCGCTCATAAATGATGGCAATAAAGCTGTTAAGGTGTTGTTGGACAAGAACATGATGGAAGGTTCTTTATTGAACTTTCATCCACTGACTAATGAAAAAACAACGTCTATTAAACCAAGTGATCTACTGAAATACATAACTTCGTGCGGCCACGAATTTGAGGTTTTAGATCTTAATTAAATATCTCCTAGAGACTTGCTCAAGCGTAATTAAGCGCCATATAAAGGTTAGGTAAGTTCGGCTAGGGAGGAAAATGAGTATGGATATTGATAATATGGCTGCAAACGGCCCTGTTGGTGGTTTAGGAAGTGAGCACATCAAGGACTCGTCAACGGCAACATTCATGGCTGATGTCGTTGAGGTATCTGCTAC
>JGI24820J26691_1000193_pt1 | contig 17325 bp, 15 predicted proteins | sample METZYME_5_50m_FD_26691 | JGI IMG/M metagenome (IMG submission 26691) | reverse complement strand
AACCAACCCCGGAGTATGTAACAAAGTATCTCGTTTTTATTTCATTTCCGTTAATAATTTTAGCCACACCAACATCTTGCTCATTAATTGTTCCGTTAACCAACAAATCAATATTTTTTGAAATGTTCACTGGAATTTGTTTTGATCTTGCCCAGTCATTTCCAGTGCCCGATGGAATTAACCCAAAGAGTATTTCTTCTTTAGGAATATTTTTCTGCAAAACTATTCCCGCGACAACTTTTTGAACAGTACCATCACCCCCAATAGCCAACATCTTTTTATAGTTTGATCTTGTGGCTAGCTCCACTAAGCCGATCTCATCTCCAGATTTTCTTGTCAAGTTAAGCTTGTGTTTTATCGACCTGCTATCAAGCATTTTCAAGACTAAGTCAATCAAGTCTTTTCCTTTGCCTGAGTTCGAAGCGGGGTTGGCTATAATAAACCAGCCATCAAACATTTTGAAATGGTTTTACATGAAGTAGTCTAGTAAGCTTTATAGAAATATCAAGGAAAATAATTTTTGGATTCCCGTTTCTTTCAATATCGTTAAACCCTTTTTGAATAACATCGTAAAACTCCTCAATGTTTTCCTCATGTACATAAGGCGAAAACTTATCTAGCACTAAGCCGTTTGAGTAGTTTCCCGAGTTGTTTTGCGCCTTATAGCCGTAGAGTATAGAGTCCCTAAAAACAGTTGAGCAATAGCTTAAAAAGTCTTTTTGCTCTTCACGTGTTCTTTTGCTTATTTTTTCTGAAAAACTAATGAGTTCACTAATTGCAGATTTACTGCTTTTTACCTTAAAAGCAGCTCTTACCCACTCTAAGAATAATGCTTCATTGTCAGAATTAAAGCCTTGATTATCAATGCTTTGAGGCTTGATATAAATTTTTTGACACCTTGAGGTTATTGTTGGCAAAAGCTTTCCCTCATCCTCACAAACCAGTATAAATACCGTACTCTTTGGGGGTTCCTCCAAGAGCTTTAAGAGCTTATTTGATGCGCTCATATTCATTTTTTCGGCCATCCAAATTAGAAATATTTTTAAACCACCCTCGTATGATTTTAACGATGCAAGTCTAGAGATTTCTTCGGCTTCATCTTTATTTATTGTTGCCTGTTTATTACCAAGTTCTATTTTATCATACCAGCTAGTAAGACTTATCTCTTTGTTGCTTGTTACAAAATCTCTCCACTTCTCGACAAAGTCTTTTGAGCCTGCCTTTGTTCTAACACCGCTAGTAGTGTTAACTGGATAGAAGTAGTGCACATCTGGGTTTGTTAGCGTTTTTAATCTCTCAAGTGAAGCCTGTTGTTGGGGTATTTCCAAATTTGAATAGGGGCTTTTTATAATTGACCTAATCAGATCTAACCCGGACCCCAATACATTTGAACTGTTTTTACCGACCAGCAAATAGGTGTTCGCAACCCTTCCGTTTTTAACGGATTGTTTTACTGAATTTAACTGAATTTGCCCCATTTAATTTGATTGAAAACAAAGATAAAGAATTATATTTGACACGTATCTTATGTTCATGAAATCAATAAGTGAAATTTCTTTTTCTGGAAAAAAAGTCTTGATTAGGACTGACTTTAATGTACCGATTAATGAATTAGGCGAAATCAGTGATAACTCAAGAATAGTAGCCTCATTACCAACAATCAAGCACGTATTATCATCTGGCGGGTCGTGTATTCTGGCGTCACATATGGGTAGGCCTAAGGGAAATAATGATGAACTTTCATTAGCAAGATTAATCCCCGAGCTAAATAGACTGATTGATGCTGATGTGATTTTCTTAGCAGATTGTATTGGACCCCACACTAAAGAAGTGTGTTTAAATTTAACCCCAGGGAAGGTTGTACTTTTAGAAAACCTGCGGTTCTACAAAGAGGAAATCTTAGCAGACTTCAATTTCGCTAAAGAACTCGCTAGCCTTGCAGATGTATATATTAATGATGCGTATGGAACAACTCATAGAGAGCATGCCTCAACAGTAACAATTGCTCAATTTTTTAACGAGAAGTGCGCTGGAATGCTCTTGGAAAAGGAAATAAATAGTTTAAAAAAATTGATGGATAACCCAAAAAAACCAGTTACTGCTATAATTGGTGGAGCCAAGGTTTCATCCAAAATAAGTGTCATTATAAATATTTTAGACTTTGTGGATAACCTAATTATTGGAGGCGGTATGGCTTATACATTTGTTAAACACAATGGTGGTAGAATCGGGGATTCAATATTTGAAAAAGACAGACTTAAAGATTGTAGCAATATTTTACTTCACGCAAACAAAAAAAATGTAAAGCTCTTTTTGCCAGACGACACAGTTGNGTCCGATNAATTCTCGGAAAAAAGCATTAAAAAAACAGTTGATATAAACGAGGTTCCAGATGGTTGGCAGGGTCTAGATATTGGCCCTAGAACTATTGAAAAATTTGAAAGAGTGATCGAAAATAGCAAAACTGTTTTGTGGAATGGGCCCATGGGTGTTTTCGAAATGTCATCCTATGAGAAAGGAACCTCATCGATTGCAAAATCAGTTGCTCAAGCAACGATTAATGGAGCTTTTTCATTAGTTGGAGGAGGAGATTCTGTTGCAGCAATTAAGAAGTTCAATCTTGAAAACGATGTCAGCTTTATCAGTACTGGAGGAGGAGCCATGCTTGAAAGCCTTGAGGGGAAAGCCCTTCCAGGAATTAAAGCACTAATGTAAAATAAACATGAAAATCGCTCAACTTGCTTTAATTATATTTTTGCTTTTTATTTCCTCTGCATTCTCTCAGACAGACAATAACATAGAATTAGTTTTACAGTCAAATTTTAATTCTGATACAATCAAAAACAGGCTTGAAAGATTAAATGCTAAAACTCCAATTGAACTGTTCTTTACCCCCAGTGTTGAAAAAACCATAAAGAGATATTTAAAAACGCGAATAGAGTTTTACAGAAATAATATTGATAAGATCAGCTTTTATTTACCTCTNTTTGAAGAGCATTTGCAGAACAAACAAATTCCNAAGGAAATTAAATATTTNCCGATTATTGAATCACGACTTGATCCNTCNGCTATTTCTAGGGTAGGCGCCACAGGCTTGTGGCAATTTATGTTTTACACTGCGCTTGAAAATGGCTTGACTATGAACAGCTATATTGACGAAAGGATGGACCCACAGAAGTCAACAGTTGCAGCAGCATTATATCTAAGCAAACTTTATCTAATACATAATGATTGGAATCTTGTTTTAGCCTCCTACAATGCAGGACCGAGAACAATATCTAGAGCCAAAACAAAATCAGGCGGCTATACTAATTACTGGAATATGAGGCCTTTTCTTCCTTCCGAAACAGCAAACTACATCCCATCATTTATTGCAACGATGTATATACTTGAGTATTCAAAGGAACATGGAATTGATTTGGACAAGAGCGAAAAACCAATACTTAAAACAGAGAAAATTATTGTAAAAGAGAAAATAGCCTTTGAGCACATTTCAGATTTTTTTCAGTATTCCAAAGATTCAATAAAAAGCTTAAACCCTTCATATATCCACAATATTATTCCCGCTGATGGCAAAAATAAATTAAGGCTTCCAATTGAGCTTGTTGATAGGTTTGTTATGCAAGAAGAAGATTTTTACAGTTTTGCAAAAGCTGAATTCGAAAAAAGAGAAAAGCCTTTACCAGATTTATATTCCATTGACTCAAAGTTAATATATAAGGTTAAGTACGGAGAGTTCCTCGGGAAGATTGCCAGAAAATTTGGTATAAAAGTCTCAGATTTAAAGCGATGGAACAACTTAAAAAGCGACAATATTAGGGAAAATCAAAAGCTTATAATTTTTCCTAAACGAATACCCAAAAATTAAAACTATTTATCTCTTTTCATGAGTTTTTGAACCATTGCCTTTAGCTCAATTACTTCTTTTTGGTAATTATCTATTTTCCCTTGTTGTTCTTTCATCGCATTGATAAGTACAGGAATTAGCCCCTGATAGTTCACCGCTAAAATTTCACTTTCATTTTTACTTACAAGTTCAGGAAAAACCCCCTGAATNTCTTGNGCAAGNAAACCTATCTTTTGCTTTCCTTTAAGCTCATATGACTTACCGTCTAGTTGTAATAGTTTAGTCAGTGTAGAACCGAGAGATTCAATGTTTGACTTTAGTCTCTCATCAGATTGAACCTCAACATCTCCAGCTACAGTTAAGTCATTACTAATCGTAGCATCTCCGTTAAACATCACTTTGAAAGCATCTGATAANTTTCCTGACGTTCCATTTCCGATTACAAATGCTGTATTTGANGTACTAAACGATGTGGCACTATTTGTAACNGATGAGCCTGAAGAATTGTACTGTCCTATCACTGTGGAGCCATAATCACTTGCTGTTGTGCTTCTCCCTGTTGCTGTAGAAACGCTACCGCTTGCCGTTGTACTTATTCCCATTGCCGTGGAATTATTTCCGTTCGCCGTTGTGCTTAATCCAATAGCGATAGAACTACTTCCACTTGCTGTTGTGGCATATCCCATAGCTGTAGAAACCTCACCACTTGCTAAAGTATTTGCTCCCATTGCAGTTGAGTTGTTTCCACCCGCTATTGTTTGATTCCCCATAGCTGTAGAACCGTCTCCACTTGCAGTTGTGTTTACCCCCATTGATGTGGAGGTACTTCCGCTTGCTGTTGTTACATACCCCATAGCTGTACAATAACTTTCACTCGCTGTTGTTTGATATCCCATAGCTGTTGAATAATTTCCACTAGCCGTTGTTTGATATCCCAAAGCGGAAGAATATGTGCCCGAATTATTTGTGCCGTTTGTGCTTATTTGCGCATTCATAGTAAATGCGCTGATTAATGTTAAAAGCGTAAATAGTTTATTCATCTCGAATTATTTTTAAGTTAAGATAGTAAGTTGTTTAGTATTCATCACAAAACAAATTGACAAAAATTCTTGTAAATTGTATGCATGAAAAAAATTACAATTNTATACTTTGTTTTAGTATTTACATTGTCTTGCTCTGAAAGTCAACAAGGACTACTGCCCTCGTCAAACGGAAACATTAACAATGTGTCTGTGGTCATAAATGAAGAACTTTGGGATGGAAAAGTAGGTGAGGTTATCAGAGAAAATTTTGGCAGGCCAATTTATGGGCTTCCTCAAATAGAGCCAGTTTTCTCTCTTAGCCATATTCCAAGTAGAATATTTACTGGCTTTGCTACAAAATCAAGAACAATTTTAAAGATTGATATTTCAGAAACAGAAGGTGTTTTTAATTTCAAAAACACATATGCAACACCCCAAAGAATCATTCAGATTACAGGAAAAACCCCAGAGAATATTATTTCGAATATTAACAAAAACATTAATTCAATTTACTCAGCATTATATTTGAACGAAATTCAGGAGAAGCAGAGAAGAATTTCAAAAAACTTAAATCAAACAGAATCTGTTAAAAAAAGCACTGGCTTGACACTACGGTTTCCTTCTGCCTACCGAGTTGCAAAAGTTGACAGTAACTTTGTTTGGATAAGAAAGGATATAGAAACGGGTTCCGTTAATCTTTTTGTGTCCAGATATAATGATGAATACAGAAGAAAAGTTATTCAAATAAGAGATTCACTTTCCAAGAGGTATATTCCTGGACCGATAGAAGGCTCCTTTATGTCAACAGACTTAATTTATGAACCAAACACAGAGGAGATTAATATTCGTGGTAAGCAATTATTGGAAACAAGAGGGCTTTGGGAAATANCAGGGCAATTCATGGCTGGCCCTTTCTTAAACTATCTTTTAAAAATAGACAATGAAAAGGATGAGTACATAATGTTGGATGGCTTTGTATATTCGCCAGGATCTAATAAAAGAGATTATGTGTTTGAGCTTGAGGCTATAATGAGGAGCTTGAAGTATTAGTTTTCTTCTTTTTCTTCATTTTCATCGCCTTCCTCCAAAGCTTTTTTAAATTCCTTTACCCCCTTACCCGTTCCTTTAACTAGGTTCCCTAACTTTTTACCTAAACCAACAGGCCCGAACACTATTAGAGCAACAACTACAATGACCACAATTTGAAAAGGTCCAATTGTAAACAGAGGCGCTATAAATAAATACATAGATTGATATTTTTAAGCTAAGTTAATAATAATACATGTAATAGTCGCTATATCAACTGTTAGTATTAAAGAGTAAGTTAATTTTGAGTATTTTTGAATATTGTGAAAAATAAAGATCAAAACAAAGGATTTCTAAGAAGACTTTTAAATGATTACAAAGTCGTTATTTCAAGTGAAGATACTTTTGAGGAGAAGGCTTCATTTAGGATGAGTAAAATAAGTGCATTTTTATTGGCGCTAGCTTATTCCGCAATACTGATTTTATTTACAATTAGCGTTGTTTTCTTTACCCAACTTAGAGAGTTAGTTCCAGGCTATTCTTCATCAGAATTGTTAAATAGAGCCATTTATCTTACAAAAAAGACAGACTCATTGGAAAAGCAAATTGCCCTAAATAATAAGTTTTACAAATCCATAGAAGATGTTCTTTCTGGAAATACCGAAGACTTAATTCCTAGAGAAAACCTCTCTATTGACAGCAATTTGGTTGACAACGGAAGCATTGATATTTATCCCAACTCTGAGGACTCAATATTAAGGCTATATGTTGAAAATCAGGATAAATTTAATCTAACTAAAAATGAGTTAGTAATAGAAAATAAAATGTTCTATTCTCCAATTAAAGGAGAAATAACACAGAATTTTAATTTTAAAGAAAACCATTTTGCAATTGATATAGCAGCAGATGTCGGTACGCCAGTGAAAGCAGTTCTTGAGGGAAAAATAATTTTTTCTGAATGGTCATTGGAAACAGGTTATGTTATGATAATTGATCACGGAGAAAATATCATTTCAGTATATAAGCACAACTCAAAAAATTTAAAAGAGCAAAATGAGTTTGTACAGGCTGGAGAAATTATTGCCTACTCTGGAAATCAGGGAAATCTAAGTACAGGCCCACACTTACATTTTGAACTTTGGAAAAATGGTACTCCGATAAACCCAGAGCCATTATTAAATTTTAACTAAGAATGCTAAAGCATGCACTATTAAAAGTAATAGCGAAGTTTGCTCAAAAGCAAATTTATGGTTGGGCAAATAAACCGATTCAAACACAAGAAAAACAGCTTAATTTTTTGATTAANCGCGCACAAAAAACACAGTTTGGGAAAGATCACAGTTTTTCTGAAATATCAAATTATGAAGAGTTTAGAAACAAGGTTCCCATTAGAGATTATGAGGGGCTCCGGCAATACTTTGAGAAAATAAAATCTGGTAAGGAAAACATATTATGGCCAGGAAAACCTCTTTATCTAGCGCTAACCTCAGGAACAACCTCAGGATCGAAATATATTCCTATTACCAAGGAAAGTTTACCAAATCATTTAAATGGAGCAAAGAATGCTCTTTTGATGTACGTAGCAGAAACAGGCAAAACAGACTTTATTGACGGAAAGTTCATTTTTATTCAAGGCAGCCCAAACCTAACTAAAATTTCTGGGATTCTTAGTGGTAGACTTTCAGGAATTTCAGCTCATCACGTGCCTTCATATATGAAAAAAAACATGCTTCCAACATGGGAAACTAATACAATTGAGGATTGGGAAAACAAGGTAAAAAGTATTGTTCGTGAAACTGAAAATGAAAACATGACNATTATCAGTGGTATTCCATCATGGCTACAAATGTATTTTGAAAAAATAGTGGAGAAAACAAAAATGCAAGTTTCAGATGTTTTCCCCAATTTTGAACTTCTAATTCATGGGGGAGTAAATTTTGATCCATACAAGAAAAAATTTGAATCCCTGATTGGAAAGGTAGTTGATAGCATCGAGCTTTTTCCAGCTAGTGAAGGTTTTTTTGCTTTTCAAGACAGGCAAGAACAGAAAGATCTTCTTTTAATTCTCAACGCAGGAATCTTTTACGAGTTTATTGACGCAGAGGATTTTAGAAATAATAATTTTGACAGAGTATCACTCAAAAGTGTCCAAAAAGATAAAAATTATGTTATGATTATTTCTAGCTCTGCAGGACTATGGGGATATAATACCGGGGATACGGTAAGGTTTACATGTTTAAAACCATATAAAATTAACGTAACCGGTAGAATCAAGCAAAGCTTGTCTGCATTTGGCGAACATGTAATAGTCAAGGAGGTTGAACAAGCAATGGAGCGGGCAATTTCTCATACCAATACTTTGGTTATGGAATTTACTGTAGCCCCAAGATTTAAATCAGAATTATTACATGCTTGTCATGAGTGGTTCATAGAATTTGACAGCACTTTAGCAGATATTAGTAGTTTTGGAAACTTACTAGACAGAGAGCTGCAAAATCAAAACAAGTACTATAGAGATTTAATCGAAGGAAATATTATCGGAAAACCAGTGATAACAAAAGTTAAAAAAGGAGGCTTCAAAAAATATATGACAAGTATAGGTAAATTAGGAGGACAAAATAAAATTCCAAAAATAGCAAACGATAGAAAAATAGCAAACGGGTTAAAAAAACTTAATCTTATCTATAGTGACTAAAATAATTTATTAAATAATCCGTTTAAAAATAACCAAAACGAACAAATGAAAAACAATTTAAAAGAAAATGATGAGCTAGACATAATAGTCCTGATTGAAAAAATAAAGCTTGCCCTGTTAAGCATTTTACTACAAATATTTAGGAGTACAAAAACATTCTTAATGGGCTGGAAGCAACTTCTGTTAATCGTACTGGCGGGAGTTTTATTGGGGTATTTTCAAACCGATAATGATCAGCCAAATGCCAAAGAAGCCACCTTGCTTGTTAAAATTAATTTTGATGCTGGAAATTATGTTTATGACGCAGTAGATTTAATTAATCTAAAAATCCTCAGTGAAGATACTGAGTTTTTCACTCAAGAATTTAAGCTAAATGCGGACGAACAGTTGGATGAAGTTTCGATTTCACCCGTTATTGATATTAAAGATATCATGGCTAAAGAAATAAATGCGAATGAGATAAGAGCTTTATTCGAAAACCTAGAATATGAAGACGGCTTTTCTGTTACTGAAGGTTTCAAATCAGATTATGATTATCATTTTATTAATGTAGTTGTTTCAGGAAATTCAACAATCAGCACGGTCAATAAAATTGTTGATTATTTTAATAACAATCCGTTGTTTACTGAGCTGAAAGAAAGAAATATACAAAGAATTTCAAGTATAATTTCTGACAATGAGCAAACAATAAAGCAAATCGATAAATTACTGGATTATTATACCAGTGAGAATAAAACAAAAACGACACAACTTTACATTGACAACAAGGATTTACGCCCTAATGAATTAATCAAAACAAAAGTTTCCTTGCAAAATGAAAATCAAGAATTAAAAAAAGAAAATCTAACAACAAAAGAGACAGTAATGGCCATAAATGAGGCAAATATATTAATCGAAAANACATCTCTATTATCAAATAAAATGGTTTACTACCCATTACTGTTTTTATTTATNTATATTGTTTTTTCTGTATTGATTGGCCTTTACTCATATCTAGATAAATTAGACAGAGCTAGCTAAATGTCAATTAAAGATCTTACACAAAAGAGTTTTTCTGTTTTAATCATCAGGTCTTTTGGGGTTTTACTTTTATTTGGTTTTACTCTATTCATTACCAATTTCTTTACACCTGAAAATGTTGGTAGGTATGATTTTGTGAGATCCACAATAATGGTGCTCGGTGGGCTTGCCTTGATGGGCACAAACCAATCTATTATTTATTACTCAGGTCTTTTAAAGGCAAGAAAAAGTGTTGAGTCAATTAGAATAATATATTTCAAAATGTTNCGTATAATTTTTGCTTTAAGTTTAATCATTTTGGGACTTTTTGTTGGCATATTTAATGAGGCAACCATATTACAAATCTTTAAAAGCGAAGAGTCTTTTTCTCTGATTCTGAAATCAATATTTACTTTGATTTTTTTTTCCACCACTATGCTTAATATTGATACTATGCGCGCACTAGAAAAGACAATTCTTTCGGAAATGTATAGAAGCTTATTTAGATATCTTCCAGTGTTTGTGTTTGCAATTATTTTATTAAAAACTAACCGTCAATCTCTACTAGTCGAAGCATATCTGTTAGGTTTTATCTTGCTTTCAATTTTTTCTTTTGTAAGGGTTTTTGCTTTGCTTTCAAAACTTGAAACACCCAGAGATGACTCGGAAAATTTTTCTGTAAAAGAAATATTCAAAACATCGGCACCAATGGCTCTTAGCGCCATAGCGTATTTCATTATGCAAAGCATAGATATTATTATCCTTTCTATATATGAAGGCTTTGATCAAATAGCATATTATTCCGTTTCTGTAAAACTAGCAATGGTTACAACCTTAGCCCTTATGTCAGTAAATATTGTCATTGCCCCACGAATTGCAGAAATATTTGAAAAGAAAAATATGCGTGAAATGCAACATCTAATTAAGCACTCAACTAGGATTATATTCCTTATTAGTACGTGTGTTTTAAGTGTTATGTTTCTATTTTCAGAAGAGATTTTAGGTATGTTTGGGCAAGCATATATACAGTCCAAAAAGGCCTTAATTTTTTTACTTATTGCTCAGTTTTTTAATTCTGTTTCGGGCCCTGGAGCAATATATTTAAATATGACTGGACGGCAAACAACACTTAATAAAATATTGGTTTTAGGACTTGTTATAAATATTTCACTCAACTTTTATTTTATCCCTATTGAAGGCATTAATGGAGCTGCAAAAGCCACTCTTTTTAGCCTTATAATTTGGAATTCAATAACTACAGTATTTGTTTACTCGAGAGATAAAATAAAAATCTTTCTAACCTGAAATGAAAAAACCTAATTTTATAATCGCAGGCTTTCCAAAATGTGGCACAACTTCTTTATACCACTATCTAAATGAGCACCCTGAAATATATATGCCTCAGAAAAAGGAGCTTCATTTTTTCACGCATAAAATTATCTCAAAACTTAGAAGTGGCCCCAAGGACAGTGTAGTAAAAGAGACGCAAATTAATAGTTCAGAAAAATACTTAGGCTATTTTAATAGTGTAACCAAAGAATTAGCAATAGGTGATGCATCACCATCGTATATTAATTATCCGAGTGAATTTCCTCAAATAAAAAAGTACTTAAATGATCCTAAAGTAATTATTATTATTAGAGACCCAATAAATCGTGCATATTCAAATTATCTACACCTTAAAAGGGAGTACAGGGAAACCTTGACATTCAAAGATGCAATAAATAGTGAAGAAGATAGGATAAAAAACAAGTATTCAGATTTTTGGTACTATAAATTTAACTCAACTTATTATGACAAGATAGTAGAAGCCAAGCGGGTATTTAGCAAAGTACTTGTATTAACCGCTGAAGAATTAAATAATGACCCATCTGCCACATTAAATAAGGTATATAAATTTTTAGCAGTAGACGACAGCTTTAGCTTTGAAAAAATTTCCACAAGGTTTAATGTGGGCGGTATTTACAAAAAAAACCTTTTTACAAAATTTCTTTTTCAGCCCTCTAGGTTTAAAAACACCCTAAAGAAATTTATTAAACCAACTGCTTTTGTGAAAATAATTTTTATGCGACTATCGTCAATATTTAGATCTGATCCAGAACAAATTGAAGAGGAGGTCATAGAACAGTTAAAGGGACACTTTAAAAACGATGTTGAAAATTTAAAAAATCTTAACATCAATGTGTCAAAATGGAATGACTATTAAATGGAAAGCTTAAAAGTTCATAATATAATTATTTGGGTATTGCTCTTAGGAGTGTTTTTTATACCCTTTAATTCTTGGTCTGGGATTGGCTTTTTAGGGGAATATTACAGAGACTCTTGTTTTTTATTCTTTTCTTTTGCCTTTTTCCTTACACTATTTAAAAAAAGGATAAACATTCCCGTAAACAGCTTGATTTTTCAATTTTTAATCCTTTTTATTTTGTGGTCTGTCTTGGCCACACTTTTAAACTTAAACAATGTTTTGGAATACTATTTCAAACAAACTTCTGGAATTTCAAGATTTATTAATCAATTCGGCTCATTGATTATTGCTTCTGTTATTATACCTGTAACTTTTTATAACGGTTTTAAAAAAATTAATATTGATAAAATATTTCGTTTAATTAGAGGAGTGATTTTAGCATCACTTTTAATAGCATTTATATATTCCATATTTGAGATTCTAATCGTTAAATTAAACATGGTCTATTTAAAAAAATCAATCCTAAATCTTTTTGACTATTTTCCTTTTACCGAAGCTAAAACCGATATGAGACTTCGTAGAATCTCGTCTGTAACTTTCGAACCTCCAGCTTTAGGAACATATTTATTATCAATTGCTGGCTGGATGTTTAGTTATGTGTTTACAGAAAAGAATCGATTAAAATACTTACCATCGTTAATAGTTATATTTCTTGGCTTTATGTCAGGGTCAAGGGCCGCTTTTTTCATAATCCTAATACAGCTTCTAGTTGCAATAATATTCTTTATAAAACAAAGAAGTCGATCAAATAATATATATAAAATCTTTTTTGGCGTTTTCATATTTTCAGTGCTAACATTAGTATATTTTAATAAACCAATATTTGAGTATGTAAAAAAGGAAATCAATTCTTTTAAATTAGATGATTCAACGCACGCTCTTTCAAATAAATCTAGATTTGGAATTCAGCAAGCTATGCTTAGGGTTTTTAAAGAACATCCGATATCAGGGACAGGATACGGCCTTCAAGCCTTCGAATCAAGAAAAAAATATCCTGTATGGGCAAAGAAAAATAATTGGGAATTCAGGTTAAAATATCTAAATCAAAACGACAAAAGATTTCCCCCAGGATATAATATGTATTTAAGAATTCTTAGTGAAACCGGCCTAGTAGGACTTCTGTTTTTTGGACTAATAATCTTACAGATTTTTTTNTGGTGTTATAATAACTTAAAGGCTAAAAACTCAATAGTTGCTTTTATAATTTTTATTTCAATGATAGGTTTTTCACTTAATTGGCTTAAAATGGATTCATTNAGAATTTACTTTTTTTGGTTATGTTTAGCTTTAATTTGGATTGTTGAATCTAGAAAAAAAATGCAAAATGAATAAAAGATTGATCATAACAATACCACATTATAACAATCCTGANGGCTTGAAAAGAACAATTAAGTCTATCAATGAAGAATTTAAAATTGACATAGTAATAACAGATGATGGAAGCTCAAACAAGTTTAACGAAAAAGTTATTAGATCATCTTACAAAAACAACGGTGATATATTCTTTCAATACCTAGATAAAAACTGTGGTGTTGGGATTGCTGCAAATAAGTGTTTGGACTTTGTAAAAAAGGATAGCTATAAATATGTGGCAAGACTTGATGCGGGTGATATTTGTCATAAAAATAAGTTTATAAAGCAATTAAATTTTTTAGAAAATAACAAAGAAATTAAATTAGTTGGAACATGGGCAAGAGTTATAGATACAAGCGGAGTGTTTTTATTTGATATTAAACACCCAACAACCCACAATCAGATTAAAAAATATATGTATTTGAATAGCATGTTTGTTAACCCCACAGTTGTTTTTGAAACATCTGTTTTAAAAGCTGTGACCCAGTACCCAATTCAATATAAACATGCAGCGCAGGATTACGCATTTTTTTTTAAAGTTATTCGGCAATTCAAATCTGCTAATCTGCCAGAGATTCTTTTAGACTACATAATAGATCAAGACTCTATTTCGACAAAAAAAAGAAAATTACAGGTAAAAAATAGAATTAAAATCATCATTGAAAATTTCAAGCCTGGATTTTATCCAGTTTATGGATTAATTAGAAGTTTGGTTTTATATTTTTTCTCCAGAAGCTCAACAACTTCGATCAAAAAAAGACTAAACTGATATGCGAATAAACTTAGTTAAAACATACAACTATTTAGCAGCTCTTATTTGCATAGCGATTCCATTTATGACATATGCCAAAGCTTTTGTTAACATATGTATGATATGTCTGTTTTTAATCTTTGTAATATCATTTAATAAACAAAAACTTTATGAAATTGTCAGGCAGAAATACATCATAGCTTTTGCTGTTTTTCTTTTTTTCGTAGTCTCTTACTCCTTGCTAAACGGTTCTTTTTTTGTAGACTTTTCAGAGACTCGCAAACTGGCTCAAATAATTTTCTTGACTATTTTGTTCTCACTTGTAGAGGATAAGCGGTTTTTAATATATGGGTTTATTTTAGGGGTTTTTATAAGCACTCTAATTACAGATTTCAATATTATAAACTACTATATAAATTCATTTGACTTTTTAATTTCCAAGTCATCAGTTGAGGAATTATTTATTACTCAAAGATTATACCTGGGTATACTTGTTGTTATTTCAATTGTCTTATTATCGTTTTTATTTAACACCTTTAATACTAAAGAACAAAGAATTTTATACGCCATCCTCATTTTATACTTTGTTTTTACACTCTTTTTAATTTCATCCAGAAGTGCACTGCTAATTGCTTTTCTTCTTTTCATAACTGCAATTATATATAAATCAAAATCAATTTACACTCCAATCATAATGGCTGCTTCTTTGGCAATTTTCTCAATAATAATCATAACAAATAAAAATCTGTCAAATAGGTTTTTATATTCTGAAGATTCGGTCAGGAAATCCTTTGTGGAAAAAGTAAAAACTCATGAGCCCAGGTATGATATATGGAAGTTTTCTTTTGAAATATTCAAGGAGCAAAATATAGGTTTATTGGGTATAGGGACATATAGAACACAAGAATTATTAGTAGCAAAGTATAGGTTAATGCCCATTGAGAAAAGAAGAAACTGGTTTATCGAAAGAAATTTTAACACCCACAATCAGTATGTTGATATTGTTTTATCCTTTGGATTCATTGGGCTGATTTTGTTCGTGATATTTCTCAAAGAAATCATTATGTTAAGCTTTAAGAATATATATTCCTTAAGCCTAATTTTAAGTTTAATACTTTTTTTAACCATTGAAAATTTATTTCACAGGCAGCTTGGTTCATTTATTTTTGCATTAATTCTAATCTTGGCGACACACATAACTAATTTAAAAGATGAAAAAGATATTAGTAGTTGATTGGCTTGAAAAATATGGAGGTGCTGAAAGGGTTTTAACAGCCTTAAATAGGCAATTTGATTTTGAAAAATGTTATACGCTTATTAACATAATGTCTAATAATGATCTAACAAAAGTTTTTCTAAACAAAAATGTTCAAATTATTGAATCTAACCTAAAATTTTTAAAGTCTAATTTTAGATACCTATTTTTTTTATTCCCTTATTTCATTTCAAAATTTGAAAATGATAAAGAAAATAAGTTGATTATATCTTCTTCATTTTCAGTCGCTAAAGGTTTTAAAAAGAAAACAGGTCAACTACATATTTGTTATTATCAGGCAAGAAACCAAAGGTATATTTGGGATAATGAAAAAATTTATTTTTTCACTTGGCAAAGGTTAATTTTGGCTCCTATTTTAAACATACTGCGCCGCATAGATATTAAACATTCAAAAAGACCAGACTATATAATTGCCAATTCTCATTTTGTAAAAAATTGGATAAAAAAAACATATAATCTTGACTCCACAGTTATATATCCACCAGTCGACACATCATTATTTAAGCTCGAAAAAAACAAGAAGGACTATTTTATAACTACAGCAAGATTAGAGCCCTATAAAAGAGTTGATTTATTGGTTAAGGCTTTTAATCAGTCAAAAGACACCTTATATATTGTCGGTGATGGATCAATGAAGAGTAGNTTAGAAAGTACATCTGATTCAAACATCAAGTTTTTTGATTTTCTCGAACCGGATGAGGTAAAGCAATTAGTTAGTAAGGCAAAAGCATTTGTTCACGCGGGTATTGAAGATTTTGGAATAGCCCCTGTAGAGGCTCAATCAACAGGAACCCCGGTTATAGCCTATAACAAGGGTGGTCTTTCTGAAACAGTAGTTGAAGGAAAAACGGGGGTATTTTTTAATTCTCAGTCAGTTGAGGCAATTTTAGANGCATTAACACGTTTTAAAAAAATTGAATTTGATTATGAGTTTATAAGTATGCATGCTGCTCAATTCTCAGAGAAAAATTTTGCAACGAATATTCGGAACTATATNGATTCAAAAATAAAAGAAAAAGTTTCCTAATGGTAAAAAAGTATGCGGGTAGATATTCAAAATATCTAAGACCAATTTCAATAATGTTTGATTTGTTGGTGGTTACTTCTTTTGTCTATTTGTTTTTGGATAAAAGTCTGCTTAAGGTCACCCCAATGCTTGTTTTTTCTTTTTCATGGATAATTTCAGCGTTTATAACAAAATTTTATGAAGTATACAGATTTACCAAATTAATCAAAATCATTTCATATATTTTTTATCAGCTGTTATTATTCTCAATTTTGGTTTTTGCTTTTTTTGGAGTTGTGCAAAACCCTAGCCCCGGACTATCTCAGACCTTGGTGTTTTTGTTGTATACATTTATTATAATTTCACTCTTTAAGTTTACGCTATTTTATGCTTTACAAAGCTATAGATTAGGGTTTGGCGGAAACTTTAGAAAGACTATAATAATAGGAAATGATGAGTCTGTAGCAGAATTGAAAGAGTTTTTTATTAATCAGAAGGAATTAGGTTATGAAAATAGAATGACATTTAAATTTAATAAGCCGTCAGATTTAAATCTGCAAGAGTGTTTTGATTTTATTATTTCCAGAAATATCGACGAAGTTTACTGCTCAGCAAGTGAATTAGATGAAAGTCAAATTAGCAGTTTAATTACATTTTGTGAAAATAATTTTAAAATTTTAAAATTTATTTCAAAAAGGGGTGGCTTATTGTCAAAAAAATTAAAAACCGACACATACGGTCTTTCAACAGTTCAATCATTAAGAGAAATGCCACTCTCTAACGACCTTAATACAATTTTAAAACGAACCTTTGATGTTATTTTCTCACTATTCGTAATTGTTTTTTTACTGTCTTGGATTACTCCGATTATAGCTTTAATTATAAAAATTGAGAGCCGAGGCCCAGTGTTCTTTAAACAAACCAGAAATGGAATAAAGTTTAGAGAGTTTATTTGTTATAAATTTAGATCAATGATTGAAAACAACGACGCAGATATTCAACAAGCAACAAAAAATGACAAGAGAGTAACCAAAATTGGAAAAATTTTAAGAAAAACAAGTCTTGACGAGCTTCCGCAGTTTTTTAATGTACTAATTGGTAA
>JGI24820J26691_1000188_pt1 | contig 17508 bp, 18 predicted proteins | sample METZYME_5_50m_FD_26691 | JGI IMG/M metagenome (IMG submission 26691) | reverse complement strand
TAAATTTGATTTAGGACATATTTCGGAAAGAATTGGACCTCGAGACCCAAATCAGGAAGAAAATGGACAGAAGAAGAAGGGTGAAAAAGTCAATTTATTGACGANTTGTGAGCTGAAATGGGTATCGGCCATACAGTGATAAACCCGCACTGGGCCCTTCAACTTCGCTAACTGAAATCAAAAGTTTTTAAACAGGTATATAGCGTTTTACCTTGATCAAACTCGCTCTCATAAACATCTAAGGCGTTTATTTTAGAATTTATATTCAACTCGCTGAAATCCTCAAAAGAGAAATCAGGCCTACTTTTATCTTTAAATCTTCCGAGAGTAATATGCGGCCTGTAATTTTTTAAAGATGAACCGAAACCAATCTTTGTTACAACCTCATCAATTTTTTCAAAAACTTTCTGTAATTGATTTGTAGGTTTAATTATTACAGCAAGTAATTGACTATCTTCATTAGGAAAGAAACTCACTGACGACAAGCTGATATTAAGATTACTAAGGAAGTTTACTTCGGAGATCCCAACATACATTTCTTCTATCTGTTCGGGTTCCATCTCTCCAACAAAATTTAAAGTTATATGGTGGTCACTATTTTTTTGCCACGAAACATCTGCATCGGAAAGAACGGAGGTTTTAAGATTTTTTTTTAGGTCAATAATTTGATCATTAAGTTCTTTATCAGGAGTTAATGCTAAAAATATCCTTGCCATAATTGCCATGAATAATAATAAATAGCAGATACTTATCAAGCATTTTATGAATAACTTGAGTTAAAATACAGATAGGTAATTTTGTGAAAAAAAGTCAAAGAGTTTTAACTGGAATTACAACCAGTGGTACGCCTCATCTAGGCAACTTAGTAGGTGCAATACTTCCTGCAATTCAAGCAAGTGAGCAGAAAAACACCACTTCTTTTCTTTTTCTCGCTGATTATCACTCATTAATCAAAAACACTAACTCAGATCTCACACATAATTCAAGTTTTGAAATTGCATCTTGCTGGCTTGCCTGTGGCCTAGATCCAGATAAAGTTATTTTTTATAGACAATCTGATATCCCTCATATTTTTGAGTTGGCCTGGATTCTTGGTTGTTTAACTTCAAAGGGGCTTCTCAATAGGGCACATGCCTACAAAGCTGCTATATCTACAAATGAAAAGAATGACCTAGATAAAGGGATTACCATGGGTTTATTCAATTACCCTATNTTGATGGCCGCAGATATATTGATGTTTTCTGCTGATATTGTTCCTGTAGGTAATGATCAAAAACAACACATTGAAATGGCGAGAGATATTGCGCTTAAATTCAATCATCATTACGGAGATTTGCTTACACCCCCTAATGCACAAATTAGCGATGTTACAGGTATTTTGCCTGGGTTGGACGGAAGAAAAATGAGTAAGTCATACAAAAATACCATACCAATTTTTTCTGATGATGATGAGTTAAGAAAAACAGTGATGAAAATTAAGACTAACTCTCAAGAACCTGGAGAGCCTAAAGAATCTGATGAATGTAATGTTTTCAATATTTTTAGATCAATTGGTTCTGAAAAGGAGATACTTGATCTGCAAAAAAAATATGATGAGGGAATAGGTTGGGGGGATGCAAAGTCGATTTTGAATGAGAAATTGAGAGAGTTTCTTTCTCCCTATAAAAGTGAATATAACAAAATCATTCAGGATAGAGGGTATGTTGAATCAGTATTAAGTATTGGTAAAGAAAAGGCATTAGAAATCTCTTCACCACTCATAAAAGATCTTCGGGAAGCAATAGGAATAAAAGGATTTTAATGGATACTCAAAAGATATTATCTTTGAGCGAAAAATTCAGATTGTCAAAGGACAAACAATTCAATATAAGGCTTCATGATCATGGTTTGCTGAGATTGATACCCATATCTGTTGATAAAGAAATTTTTGATGTTACAGATAAAATTTTTTTTCATACTTTAATCAACTCAACACCATACCGAGAAATGTTTTTTGATCATTTCAGTCAGAAAAGTGATGATAAACATGGACCATTTCTATTGGATTCTATCAATGATGAGCATTTCCTTAAAATCAGCAATGTTCACTTCAGAGAAGAAATAGTACAAGTCGTGAGTTCTCCAAAATGGTCTTGTCCGCCTATAACAAAAAAAAAGCTATCTGAAGTAAAAGAACTTTTAAATTTTGTTGTTAACTCAGAATGTAAATCTTATTTTCTGGAGAAATGCCTAACTTTTAACTCTTCCTCTCAAGAAGCGGTTGTTTATGAGCATGAATGGTCTCATAGCTTAACAAGTTATTATGAGTATGTCGTTAAAGATAAACTTAATAAAAAGGTTTTTTTACTCATAATTACTTATGAGTAATCAATTAGGAAAATTACCTAATACTATATGGATACTGGCAGCAGGCTTACTTTGTGTAGGCGCAGGTCAGTCATTAGTATTTATAACCATCCCGCCTGTTGCAAGAGATTTAGGTTTAAATGAGATAGAGATTGGTTCTATATTTGCTACATCAGCCCTTGCATGGATGATTTTAAGCCCTGTTTGGGGATCATTAAGTGATTCTGTTGGCAGAAAGAGGATTGTTATCATCGGTCTGCTCGGATTTGCTGTGTCCTTAATTCTCTTCAGTTTTACGATATCTTTAGGTCAAAAGGGGTTCTTAACCGGAAGTCTGCTTTTCTTTTTTCTTGTTTCGGCAAGGATCTTAAATGGAATTTTCGGAAGTGCAACAAGACCTTCTTCAGGAGGCTGGGTNGCAGATATNAGTTCTNTAGATCNAAGAAGTAGAGCATTTGCTCGACTCGATTCTGGTTTTTCGATGGGTAGAATANTCGGCCCTGCTATAGCTGGCTTACTATTATTAATCTCTTACACCGCACCTTTCTTTTTATTTGCAACAGGAGCCTTNATTGTCATAGGTTTTGTTCTTTTTCAANAATCACCCCCAAGAATTATTTCAAAGAAAGAAATTAAAAAATTATCAATGTTTGACTCAAAAGTCTGGCCTTTTCTAATAGTTTCGACGGGCTTTGGAATCTCGAATGCGGCGTTAGTTCAAACTTCATCTTTTTTCTTTCAAGATGTAATTAGTCCAAATTCTGAGAACTATATTGCCTTAGCAAGTATTGGTTTTATGCTCTCAGCCTTAGGTGTGTTGAACGGCCAGTTACTTATTGCAGATAGGTTACAAACCTCACCAGGTTCTCTTGTTAAGTTAGGCGTAATCCTCAATTTCATATCTCTTTTAGGTTATGCGTTAAGCTCGTCTTTGGTTCAGGTCTACATCTGTCTGTTTTTCTATGGTCTTGGAGGTGGAATGTTGGGACCGGGAATATCTGCGTCCCTTTCACTTTCAGTTGGTAAAGATTATCAAGGCACTGCTGGAGGTTTTTTAGGTATGGTAATACCGGTTGGGCATGTCATTTCACCCATTATTTCAATGCCCTTGTATATACTAAACCCTTCATTTCCATATTTTTTAGCGTCCTTTTTGATGTTAATTGCAATAATTTTTGTTTTTTCAAATAAGCGACATAAATGGATAAGAGATAAAAACTACAGGGAAGATAGGAACTTAGAGGTGTTTGAAAATTCTCAGTAAGCTCATATGGGGCTTATTAAGTAATATTTGTTATAGTAGATATCTAATAGGAGAGAAAATGTTTAAAGAAGATTTACTTAAAGGAAAAAGAATATTAGTAACGGGCGGGGGATCTGGTTTAGGTAAAGAAATGTCACGGTATTTTTTGAAATACGGAGCCGAAGTATTGATTTGTGGTAGAAGAGTAGGTGTTTTGGAAGAAACCGCAAATGAACTCATGGATGAACAAGGAGGGACTGTCAAGTGCTACGGTCTCGACATAAGAGGGGCGCAAGACGTAGATAATACGATTAATGAAATTTTTGAGGAAGCACCCATACATGGTTTGGTCAATAATGCTGCCGGGAATTTTATTTCTAGAACGCAAGACCTCTCCCACAGAGGGTTTGATGCTATTGCAAGTATCGTTTTTCATGGAACTTTTTACGTCACGCATTCTGTTGGCAGAAGGTGGTTAGAGCTTGGAATGGGTGGGAATATAATTTCAATCCTTGCTACATGGGTTTGGACAGGCTCTGCTTTTACCGTACCATCTGCAATGTCTAAAAGTGGTATACATGCTATGACACAATCTTTAGCAACGGAATGGGGAAAAACAGGTATAAGAATTAATGCCATTGCACCAGGTCCTTTCCCAACTGAAGGAGCATGGGCACGTTTATCTCCAGGTCAAGATCCAAATGAGGCTGCTTCCGATTCTTCTGGAACTTATTCTCAAAATCCAATGGGAAGAGTCGGTGAGATGGAGGAACTTGGTAATCTAGCAACTTTCTTGATGGCTGATGGTTGCAACTATCTAAATGGACAAACAATTGCTATTGATGGAGCTGAGTATCTTACAGGCGGAACTTTCTACCGTGCATTAGCCGGTATGAAAGACGAGGACTGGGAGGCTATCAGAGAAACTATCAAAAGCACAAACGAAAAAGATAAGGCCAAAAGGTCTGTCTAAATAAAGGGGAAAAAAATGAGTAATGAAACTATCCAAGAAATGCACAGAGTGCTAGAACTGCAAAAAAAATTAAATATTAAAGAAGGTGCACCAGACATAAATACAAGAAAAGATCGTCTCGATCGAGTTGTTGCAATGGTCAAAAAATATGACAAGAAAATAATTGAAACCGTAAATCAAGATTTCGGTAATAGAGATCCCATGATGTCCGCAGCTACGGAAGTGGCATCTGTCATTGGTCCCATGGAGCATGCAAAGAAAAATCTTAAGAAATGGATGAAGACTGAAAAGAGAAAAGCTGCAATTGCTCCTCTAGGCTCTGCTTTATCTCTACTAGGAGCAAGAGCTGAGGTAAGGTACCAACCCAAAGGCGTCGTTGGGGCAATAAGCCCTTGGAATTTTCCAATGAACCTTGCTTTAGCTCCCCTTGCAGGAATTATAGCTGCGGGTAACAGAGTTATGCATAAGCCATCGGAACTAACTCCAGCTACATCAGATCTTCTAAAGCTTATGATTGAGGAATTTTTTAATGAGGAAGAAATGGCTGTATTTGTTGGCGACGCAGAAGTGGGAGCGGCTTTTAGCGGCCTAGCTTTTGATCATCTAATATTCACCGGCGGAACTTCGATTGCTAAGCATGTAATGAAAGCTGCATCGGAAAATCTTGTCCCTCTAACTTTAGAACTTGGTGGTAAATCTCCGGTAGTTGTTGGTAAGACAGCAAAAATCAAAGATACAGCTCAAAGGGTTATGCAAGGTAAAACGATGAATGCAGGTCAAATTTGTTTAGCGCCTGACTACGCTTTAGTCCCAGAAGAAAAAGTAGACGAATTTGTTAAAGCAACAGTTGAAGTTACATCTGAAATGTACCCAGAAATGAAAGATAACGATGATTTTACGTCCATTATCAATCAAAAACACTTTGATAGAATACAAGGATATTTAGCTGATGCTAAAGAGAAGGGCGCGGAGCTAGTTGAGATCAATCCATCAAATGAAGATTTTTCTCAACAACCACACCATAAAATCCCACCTACTTTAGTTTTGAATCCTTCTGAAGACATGAAAATTATGCAGGAAGAGATTTTTGGTCCAGTTTTGCCAGTCAAGACCTATAGCGATGTATCAGAGCCCATAGAATATATTAACAGTAAAGACAGGCCTCTTGGTCTCTATTACTTTGGTAATGATGATAGTGAGAAGGAGCTCGTTTTAGAGAATACTACCTCTGGAGGAGTCACAGTAAACGATGTAATTTCACACATCCAAATGGAGGATTTGCCATTTGGAGGTGTTGGACCTAGCGGAATGGGCTCATACCATGGATATGATGGTTTTAAAGAGTTTAGTCATGCAAAGGCTGTGTATAAGCAAACAGGTCTTAATTTAATGAAGCTTGCTGGACTAGTACCTCCATACAAGAAGAAAGAGGAAAAAGTAGACACTGCTTGAATTCCTCATTGAAATGGAATTCCGATGAAAAATATATCTGTTTTTCTCGCCTTTAAATATTTTCGTACCAGAGGGANTAATTTCGTCTCTTTTCACTCTGGGATGGCAATATTTGGAATTTCTCTAGGGGTATTAATATTAATACTCGTTACTTCAGTAATGAATGGTTTTCAAAGAGAACTAAAAGAGAGGATTCTAGAAACTATTCCTCATGCATCCTTAATTGGTGAATTAGAGCTTAGTGAATTTTCTTCATTAGAGAATACCCTGTACAAAAATACTGAGGTTATTGGAGCTGCGCCATATATAGAGACACAAGGATTGCTCAGCTCCGGCTCATATCTAAAAGGCGTTTATTTTCTTGGTGTTGTTCCAAAGTATGAAAATTCCGTTTCTATTCTCAACAATCATATAGTATCCGGATCATTTACCAGCCTTGACGAAGAGAACTATAACTTAGTAATAGGGGATATATTGGCTTTTCAGCTAGGTNTAGAGATAGGGGATTTTGTTAATGTTTTGGTACCNGATACTGGACTGGGAATAGCAGGAATTTTTCCTAGAACTAAAAGATTTAAAATTAGTGGGATTTTCAGTTTGGGCGCGCCAGAGCTTGATCAAAATTTTGCCTATATGAGCATTNATAATGCTTCGAAATTACTTAGAACTAATAAATCAATTACCGGGATAAGACTTAAGTATAAAGACCTTTTTTCCTCTTCTTACCAAGTAAGAGAAGATGCATCTCGTTTAAGAACTAATAATAACAAAATCTTGAACACGACCACCTGGCAACAGAACTATGGAACTTTGTACCAAGCCGTCGAGAATGAAAGATTTTTGATAGCATTTATGCTTTTCATGCTNATCATCCTCTCTGCTTATAATCTTATGTCAATGCTTGTGATGACNGTTAATGAGAAGAAAGCACAAATTGCTATTCTAATGACTATGGGAGCAACCGAAAAAATTATAAGAAATATTTTTCTGGTTTTTGGTGCATTGGTAGGATTATTAGGGATCTCTATTGGCCTCATAAGCGGCCTAATAGTGTCAATCAATTTCAGTTCTATTATGACTTTCCTAGAACAATTATTTAATGTGCAATTTTTGCAAGTTTATTTCATAGATTATTTTCCTGTCGATATCAGGTTTGAGTGGATCACAACAATTTGTTTAATTGCATTTATTTTTTGTTTGATTTTTACAATCTATCCTTCTCGTCTCGCTTCTAAATTAAATCCGGTAGAGGTCTTAAAATATGAGTAATCCTATTTTAGAGGTAAAAAATATAACCAAATCTTTTAGTAATAATGACGAATCAAATATTGTTTTGGACAATTTATCTATGCAAGTGAATAGGGGTGAAAGTTTAGGCCTTGTAGGAGCTTCTGGATCAGGAAAATCAACACTGTTACATATTTTAGGTGGTCTAGAGAAACCAAATTCTGGGACAGTTTCTATAAAAGGAGAAATAATTTCTAAACTTAATCCTGATGAGAGTTCATTATTTAGAAGTAAAGAAATTGGTTTTGTTTATCAATTCCATCATTTACTACCAGACTTAACGGCAATAGAAAATGTTGCTCTTCCTGCCTTACTCTCAGGGAAAACAGAAGAAGAGGCTTTACACATATCTAACTTCTTATTAAAGCAAGTAAATTTAAGTGAAAAAGAAGACAATACTCCAAATGAATTATCTGGCGGAGAAAGGCAGAGAATAGCAATTGCGAGAGCTATGGCTAATGAGCCTTCATGCTTATTTATGGACGAACCAACTGGCAACCTAGATTCAAAAAATGTAGAAAATTTTATGGATCTTTTGATGGAAATGGTAAGAACTCATAAAACAGTCCTTATTGTTGCTACTCACGACAATAATGTCTCAAGTCGACTGGATAGATTGTTAAGCTTAGAATAGTTTAGATGGGTAAAAATAAAACACAATTATCCAGTTTGAAACTTTATGGAAGATTGCTTTCATATGTTTTGCCCTATGTTCCGCTGTTTTTATTGAGCATACTGGGATTTGCTGTTTATTCCGGCTCTCAAGTTGCTGCAACTGAGTGGCTGAAGAGAGTTATAGATTATGTAAACGATCCACAAGGAGATCTACGTTTTTTGCTACCAATGGCATTAATTGCTATCGCATTTGTAAGAGGGATTGGATTTTTTATCGGAAACTATTTACTTTCTTCAATTTCAAATAGGCTTGTACATAATTTAAGAACTGAATTATTCGAAAAATTAACCATACTACCTAGCTCGTTTTATGATCAGCATAGCTCTGGACATCTAATTTCAAGGATTACATTTAATGTGATGCAGGTCACTGGTGCTGCCACTAATGCCCTAAAAATTCTCATCAGAGAGGGATTATTGGTAATTGGTTTAATTTCGTATTTGATGTATTTGAATTGGAAACTTGCCATGTTTTTATTTATAGCAGCACCTTTCATAGGTTTAGTTGTAAGTGCTGCAGCTAAAAGATTAAGAAAAATAAGTGGAAAAATTCAAACAGCCATGGGAGATGTAACTCATGTTGCTTCTGAAACTATAAGTGGATATGAAGAAGTGAAATCCTTTGGGGGCGAAAAATATGAAATCGAGAGATTCAATGAGGCAAGCGATAACAATAGAAAGCAAAATCTTAAACTAGAAGCCACTAACTCGATTGCCTCTCCGCTTGTACAGATATTTGTATCAGGTGCTTTGGCTTTGATTACTTGGTTGGCATTAGATGCTTCAATTGTTTCAGAAATGACTCCGGGCACTTTTATTGCTTTTTTTAGCGCTGCAGGAATGCTGGCTAAACCTGTTAGACAGCTTTCAGAGATTAATAGTCAAATACAAAAAGGCTTAGCTGCAGCTGAAGACATTTTCAGTCAATTAGACGAAGAGCCTGAGAAAAACGAAGGAGATCAAGAGCTGAATAAAGTTCTTGGGAAAATTGAATTTAATAATGTATCTTTTTCGTATAAAAGTTCAGATAAGAAAATACTTAGAAATATAGATCTCAGAATAAATGAAGGAGAATCAGTCGCATTTGTCGGGAAATCAGGTGCAGGTAAAACCACTTTAATGAGTCTTTTGCCAAGATTTTATGATGGATTCGATGGTTCAATTACCATTGATGGCGTTGCCCTAGAAGACTTTGAAATAAAGAATTTAAGGTCTCATATCGCCCTAGTAAGCCAAAATATAACCTTATTCAATGACACAATTGCAAAGAATATTAATTATGGTTCACAAGAAAGGAGCATGGATGAAATTAAAGAGGCTGCAATCAAGGCAAACGCTCATGAATTTATTGAAGCGCTTCCAGATGGGTATGAAACAATAGCAGGAGACGATGGTGTTCTCTTATCGGGAGGACAGAGACAAAGAATAGCTATTGCTAGAGCGATACTTAAAGATTCACCTATCCTGATTCTTGACGAGGCTACATCTGCTTTAGATTCCGAATCAGAAAATTACATTCAAGAGGCTTTGCTTGAACTGACCCGCAATAGGACAACCCTGGTAATTGCACATAGATTATCCACAATCGAAAGCTCAGACAAAATTGTTGTTCTAGACTCAGGAAAAATTGTTGAAGTAGGGAATCATGAAACACTAATTTCACAAGAAGGGCATTATGCCGATTTACATAAGAATCAATTCAAAGACGAAGGAGAAGAAAAAAGAAAAATATTACCTATCACCATTGAGGATGAAGGTATTAATGATGTTACCTCTGTCAGTTTTATTGAGCAGAGTTGGTATCAAAAAAAACTATGGCTATGGCTTCTATGGCCGATTTCTCTATTAACTAGATTATTTGTAAAACGGAAAAGGCAGAAGTTCCTTAACCAGCCTAATCTGTCGTGGAAACCAAATATACCTGTTGTGGTAGTGGGCAATATTGTTGTTGGGGGAACAGGGAAAACACCAATGGTCATTTGGCTTTCAAAATTACTTGAGAGTAAGGGATTTAAGCCAGGTATTGTTTCTAGAGGCTATGGAGGAAATTCCACTAGAAAACCTTTTATTGTAGATAATGATACTACGGTTAAAGCAAGTGGCGACGAACCATTAATTATTTACAAAAATACTCTTAGACCTGTTTGCATCTCTACTAGTAGAATCTCCGCAATTAAAAAATTATTAAATGAAAAAGATGTTGACGTGATAATTAGCGATGACGGACTCCAACACTATAAAATGGATAGAGACTTAGAAATAGTGATTTTTGATGGAAACCGCGGAGTTGGAAACGGACTTTGCTTACCTGCTGGACCTTTAAGAGAACCTATAGATAGAATTGAGGATGCTGACTTTGTTGTAAGCTCATCAAAAATCACTGATATACGAACTAAACATCAAAACCACCTTATGACATATCAACCAATTGAATGGGCAAGAATACACGACAATAAAAGATTTGATGCAGGCTCATGGCCTTTATCTAAAAATGTACATGCGGTAGCTGGAATAGGGAACCCATCAAAATTTTACAAAACTCTATTCAATTTAGGTCTTAACCCGATACAACATAGCTTTCCTGATCATTATCAATTTTCTGAGGAAGATTTAGACTTTGGAGATTCCTTACCAATAATAATGACTGAAAAAGATGCGGTTAGGTGTCTTGATATGGAGAGTAAAAATCTTTGGTATCTTTCCGTTGAGGCTAAATTTGAAAATGAGGATTTAGCAGAAGGTATAATGAATAAAATAACTTCAAAACAATGAACAAAATAGATAAAAGACTTCTTGATATCCTGGTTTGTCCTGTTTCAAAGGAATCGCTTGAGCAAATAGGTGACGAACTTGTATGTAAGAAGAGTAATCTTGCTTATCCAATAAGAGATGGTATTCCAGTGATGATACCCGAAGAGGCAAGAAGACTCACAGATGAACTATAAAGTTATTATCCCAGTAAGACTCAATTCCACGAGACTTCCCCGTAAACCTTTAAAAGATATTAATGGAAAAACTCTTTTGGAGAGAGTTGTTGAACAAGTCAAAAAAAGCAAAGCTAACTCCATTCATGTTGCAACTGATTCAGAAGAGATATCTGAACTTTGTGATCAAATAGAAGTAAATTCAATTCTTACCAGTAAAGACCATGAAACGGGTACTGATAGAGTATTTGAAACATGCACAAAACTTAAACTAGATGACGATGAAGTCATTTTAAACGTACAAGGAGATGAACCTTTTATTGATCCAAATGACATTGATAATTTGGCATATCTGAGCCACTCATCGAAAGCCAATATAGCAACACTTTACACAAAACTTACAGATGACGAGTTTCATGACAGAAATGTTGTGAAACTATGGGTCGAATCAAGTAACAAAATAAGTGATTTTTCCCGAGATGTTGATCATTTAATTCCTGATCAAGCCAAAAAACATTTGGGAATATATGCTTATAGATATGAATTTCTTAAATCATTTGTTAATTGGGATCAATCTGCAAATGAACTATCAAGAAATTTAGAGCAAATGAGGGCCTTGGATAACGGACAGCCTATATTCGGTTTCGAGGCAGTAGGAAAAATTCATTTAGGAGTCGATACTCAACTTGATTTAGAAAAGGCTATAGAAATTGCAAAGAATTTGAAATGATACTTCAAGAAAATATACCTTTTTCAAAATTTTGCTCTCTAAGGATTTCTGATCAAGCAAGATATTATTGCGAAGTTAAAGACGTAGAAGAGTTAACAGAAGTTTTAAATTTTTGTCATAAAGAAGGTTTGGAATCTTTTGTCATAGGAGAGGGTACGAATCTAGTTGCAACTCAGCCATTTAGAGGAGTTATTGTAAGAAATAGCATTTCCGGTATTCATAAATTAAACGAGTTAACTATCGAGGTTGCTAGTGGTGAAAATTGGAATGACTTCGTAAGATGGACTTTAAAGAATGAACTTTTTGGATTAGAAAATCTCGCACTAATTCCAGGAACTGTCGGTGCTGGTCCAACTCAAAATATTGGAGCTTACGGGTCAGAGATATCTAAATATATAAAGAGTATATCTACCATAGACAGGAGAGATGGTTCTAACCATGTATTTACACAAGAGGAATGTGAATTCGGCTATAGAACAAGCATATTCAAGAAAAAACGGGATCTATTTATTCTATCTGTAACATTTAATTTATCCAAAATACCCAGACTCAATTATTCTTATGATTCCCTTAAAGAACAGATAGATTTGCTTGGCTTTGATGAGGGTCTTATAACTCCATGGGATATATATAAAGTTGTCTCTGATGTTCGTAATCGTAAATTACCTGACCATCAGTCATTTCCAAATGTTGGTAGTTTTTTTAAAAACGTTTATTTATCAAAAGAAGAGTTTTTAAATTTAGATCTACCTTTTCAGGCCCCAGTATTTAAAAATGAAAAGTTATATAAAATCCCTGCCGCATTTATTCTTCAGGAGACAGGCTGGAAGGGAAAACGGATTGGTAATATTGGCATGTCTAATCTTCATTCTCTGGTATTGGTAACTTATGAAGAGGTTAAAGGAGAAGAAATTCTACTTTTTGCAAAAAATATTATTGATGATGTTTACAACAAAACAGGATTAAGACTGGAGATCGAACCTACGATATTATGAATGAATTTCTAACAGTTGTAATAATGCACATGTTCGCCGTAATGAGTCCTGGTCCTGACTTTGCACTAATTACAAGACAAAGTATTAGATATGGTAGAGAAATTGCAATTTGGACATCAGCTGGAATCGGCACTGGAATTTTGTTCCACTGCTCTTTAGCAATATCAGGCATCTTAATATTAATTGCCTCCAATGACTTTTTTATATCCTTGCTGAAAATAATTTGCTCTAGTTATCTATTGTATCTAGGATTCGTGTCATTAATTAAATCTTCTGACTTCAATGAAACAAGCTTTAATACAAGCAAATGGACAAGTACCGGAAGTTTTATTACTGGATTGATAACAAATATTACCAATGTAAAAGCTTTATTATTTTTTATTACTTTATTTAGTGTAATTCTTAATACCCAAGATACATGGAATTTAGCAATATTTGGACTCTATATGGCTGTTGCAACTTTTGTGTGGTTTTCACTGGTAAGTTATATCTTTACTAGCGATATTTTAAAGAAAAATTTTTTAAGTTTTTTTAAAATTTTTGAGAAGTTTCTTGGACTGGCACTAGTTATAATAGCTATTAGAATACTAGTAAGTTTATTTTGAATAAATGAATAATAAATCTTTATCTTCTATATTTTCAGAACTTTCTAATCTTGATCAGGATACATTTCCCCCCGTTGAAGAATGGGATCCACCATTGTGTGAGAATGTCTCNATGAGAATAGATAGGTCGGGAAAGTGGTATTTCATGGACTCTCCGATTGGTAGAGAAAGAATGGTTAATTTATTCAGCAGGGTANTGAGAAAAGATGATGATGATTATTTTTTAGTGACNCCNGTGGAGAAAATTAAGTTAGAAGTTGAAGACAAACCATTTGTCATTATTGACTTCGAAATTATCAACAAAGGTGATGAACAAATAGTTACTTTCAAAACTAATACCGACGAAATTTTTGAAGTTAATAATGATCATCCCATTTCTATAGAATATAAGGATGAAAATGAACCATCTCCTTATGTCATCGTAAGAAAGAATCTGGAAGGTTTAATAAATAGAAATGTTTACTATAAGCTGATAGAGANCTGTGAAGAAATTGACNATAATTTCGGTATCTATAGTTCAGGTGTGTTTTTTCGTTTGAGTTAATACGTGCAAAAAAAAACAGAGCTTACGCTCTGTCTTAATTCGAGTCCGAAAGTGTCTAAACCGAGATTCTGTTCAGCTCCTCAGCTGGTTTCTCTTCCAGCCTTGGTGGTCTAAGAAACTTAATTCGCTAGCTGTTTCTTAGAGCTTTCACCTTCCGTTCTCTAACCTATCTTTCTCTCTCTTCTTCGTCTCGAGTTGTTTCCAAGTCGGTCAGATAGGTAAGATTTATAATATCCTTTTTTAATGAATATGCAAGCTTTTTTTTTAAAAAATTTGCAAAATATTGGATAAAATTTATTAGCTATAAACTATTGTTTTTGTTACATATTTGGATAGTTAGGGCCACCGGCTCCTTCAGGAGTTATCCAATTTATATTTTGTGATGGATCTTTTATATCACATGTTTTGCAATGAACGCAGTTTTGGGCATTGATTTGAAAATTCTGCTCGCCATCTTTTTCAACAATCTCATATACTCCCGCAGGACAATACCTTTGTGCAGGTTCGTCATACTTAGGAAGGTTTACAGATAATGGAATAGTTGGATCTTTCAGAACTAAATGACAAGGCTGATCTTCTTCGTGATTTGTGTTTGATAAAAAGACTGAAGACAACTTGTCGAAACTTATCACACCATCTGGTTTTGGATATTCGATTCTTGGCATCTCAGAGGCCTCTTTCAAACACTCGTGATCAGGTTCGTCATGATGCAGGGTAAAAGGCAACTTGCCTCTAAATATTAGTTGATCTGTCCCTGCGAGTGCAACACCTAAAAGGGTACCGTATTTATGTATGAAGGGTAGAAAGTTTCTTGCTTTATAGAGTTCATCTTCTAGCCAGGAGGATTTTAGGTTTGAAGAAAAGCTTTCGATGTCTGCTTTAGGGTCATCCTTAAAAAATTCTTCAAACAAGCTTTCTGCTGCAACCATGCCAGATTTCATAGCAGTGTGTGTACCTTTGATTCTAGGGAAGTTCATAGTTCCAGCATCATCACCAACTAACATTCCACCAGGAAAATGCATCTTGGGCATAGATTGATGTCCGCCTTTAATGAGTGCTCTAGCTCCGTAAGCCGTCCTAGTTCCTCCTTTTAAGTATTTTTGGATAGATGACTGATGTTTCCACTGTTGAAATTCATCAAAAGGGCTAATGTGTGGATTGTCATAATCTAAAGGAACTATATATCCAAGGAAGGCTTGATTATTCTCTCCGTGATATAAATATGAGCCGGATAAAACTCCTTTTGCTGCTGGCCAACCCATGGTGTGGACCACTAGACCTTCTTCATGTAAATCAGGATCTAAGTCCCAAACTTCTTTAAAACCTATACCATAATGTTGCGGATCACTGTCCTTATCTAGGCCAAATTTTTTGATGGCTTGTTTTCCTAGATGACCACGGCAACCTTCAGATAGAACAGTATATTTTGCTAAAAGATTTATACCTGGTTCAAAAGACGGCTTCTTTTCACCACTAGAATCTATGCCCATATCTCCAGTCGATACCCCAACGACTTGTTCATTTTCTATGATAAGCTCTGAAGCAGTGAAACCAGGAAATATATCAATCTCTAGACCTTCAGCGTATTCAGCCATCCATCGGCAGAAGTTGCCTAGGCTCATTATATAGTTACCATGATTTTTGAAAGTAGTAGCAAATAAGGTTGGTATAGAAAAGTTTAACTTTTCATTCAGCAAGTATCTAACCGAATCCTTTTTTACTGGTACATTGAGAGGCGCCCCTAATTCTTCCCATTCAGGAATCAATTCATTTAATGCTTTGGGATCAAAAACATTACCGGATAAGATATGAGCTCCAACTTCAGAACCTTTCTCAACGACGCATATTGAAAGTTCCTTAGAATTCTCGTTTGCGAGCTTTTTGAGCTTGATTGCCGTCGATAATCCTGCTGGTCCAGCGCCCACGACGACAATGTCATACTCCATTGATTCTCGTTCGATATTTTCCATACTTATATTTATTTGTATTGAGAGGGGCAGCAGTTATAGAATACGTACCATAATTTTACCATAGAAGGAAAATAGTATGAAGATTCTAGTACCAGTAAAAAGAGTAGTAGATTACAACGTTAAAGTAAGGGCTAAATCTGATGAAAGCGGCCCCGATCTAAGTAATGCAAAAATGGCGATAAACCCCTTTTGCGAAATAGCCATGGAAGAGGCTGTAAGGCTTAAAGAGGCTGGAAAAGCAGAAGAAGTTGTTGCTGTGTCAGTAGGTGACGCTGCATCTCAAGAACAGCTTAGAACATGCCTTGCTCTAGGAGCAGATCGTGCAATTCTAGTTGAAACTGACCAAGCAGTTGAACCCCTTGGGGTTGCCAAAGCGCTAAAAGAGGTTTTTTCTAAAGAAAATCCTGATTTAATCATTCTTGGAAAACAAGCAATTGATGGTGATGCAAACCAAACAGGGCAAATGCTGGCTGCAATGTTAGATCTTCCTCAAGGTACTTTTGCATCTGAAGTTGATTTACAAGATGGTCAGGTTCAAGTTACAAGGGAAGTAGACGGAGGATTACAAACTTTATCTCTAAATATGCCAGCAATAATAACAACTGACTTAAGGTTGAATGAGCCTAGATATGCATCCTTACCCAACATAATGAAGGCGAAAAAGAAGCCACTTGAAACACTTCAAGCAACCGAACTAGGGTTAGATCTGACGCCTAGACAAAATACTATCAAAGTTACTCCACCACCCGAGCGCGCAGCAGGTATAATGGTAGAAAGTATTGATCAATTGGTTGATAAATTAAAAAACGAGGCAAAGGTAATTTCATGAGCATTTTAGTAATTTCAGAACACGATAATAGCGAATTAAAAGGGGCTACACTCAACACTGTTGCAGCTGCGATGGCCATAGGTGGCGATATAGATATTTTAGTTGCAGGATCTGATTGCGGAGCAGTTGCTGAAGCTGCATCGCAAATACCAGGTAAGCAATGTATTACTTGCCGATAAAGAAGCTTACAAAAACTGCCTAGCAGAAAATATCGGTATTCTGGTCACTGAATTAGCGGAAAACTATACACATTTACTTGCTCCAGCTACTACTAATGGGAAGAACTTTATGCCAAGAGTTGCTGCCAAACTTGATGTTTCTCAAATTTCAGATATTAGTGCAGTCATTTCAGAAGATACTTTTGAACGTCCTATTTATGCTGGAAACTGCATCGCTACGGTCCAGAGCACAGACTCCAAAAAGGTAATCACTGTTAGATCTACAGGCTTTGATGCTTGCGAAAGCAGCGGTGGTAGCGCAACAATTAGCTCTATAGACAATGATAATAATGCAGGTATATCTTCTTTCGTTAAAGAGGAAATTGCTGAATCAGATAGACCGGAGTTAACAGCAGCGGAAGTTGTTATTTCAGGAGGTAGGGGAATGCAAAATGGAGATAATTTTAGTCTCCTAAATGGAATCGCAGATAAATTAGGTGCTGCAATAGGCGCTTCAAGAGCAGCTGTGGATTCTGGATTTGTTCCAAATGATATGCAAGTTGGACAGACAGGTAAGATAGTTGCTCCTGATTTGTACATTGCAGTAGGTATTTCCGGTGCGATACAACATTTGGCAGGAATGAAAGATAGCAAAGTTATTGTCGCAATTAACAAGGACGAGGAGGCGCCTATATTCCAAGTCGCAGACTATGGCTTGGCTGCTGACTTATTTGAAGCACTTCCTGAATTAGAAGCAAAACTTTAAGACTTAATCCT
>JGI24820J26691_1000186_pt1 | contig 17576 bp, 13 predicted proteins | sample METZYME_5_50m_FD_26691 | JGI IMG/M metagenome (IMG submission 26691) | reverse complement strand
TATTTCGTTTTCACAGTAGATGATCCTACAAACCCTGTNGCAGCATTCGGTCAATGCACCCAAGGCTACGTATCCTGTGAAGTTACCAATCCAAATTTTGCTTCAGACTATACAGTTAATCTGAAAGGAGGTCCTCTTAAGGGAATACCTGAAGATAAGTTGACTGTAAATATAACTTATGAAATGGATACTAGATGGGGGCCCGTTTGGTTATTCGCAACTCATTCTTATACAGGAGCTTTCTCCGCATCAGGAGTTCAAAGACCGCTTGATAGAATTGAATCACGTGAAACCTCAAACATAAGTGCTTCTTGGTATAGCGAAGATGGTAGTATAAATGTAAGAGCTTACATAGATAATGTCATGGACAATGAAAACTACTATGCTCTTTCTACAGCCAGTGCTGAGCAAAACTTCAGAAAAACTGTGAGTGCACTTAGTCCGCGTACAATGGGCATAGATCTTAGATATAAGTTCTAGTTCGTAAAAAAAGAAAACAGGCCTAAGGGCCTGTTTTTTTTTGCTATTCCAAAAGAAATATTTTTTTAAGTATTATTCTTTTAACCTAGTCTATAAAATTATCAATAATGACCGATCTAATAATTGAGAAATTAAGCTTAAAAACTAGGGTAGGTTATGGAATAGGTGATATTGCGATATGTCTTTATTGGAGCGGGGTTGGACTTTATTTACTTTATTTTTACACTGATGTGGTGGGTATTTCTCCGTCCTTAGCAGGGTTAATTTATGGCATAGGTATGTTTTGGGACGCAATTACTGACCCTTTTATGGGATATGTTGCGGAAAGAACCAGGACTAGATGGGGAGTTTATAGGCCATATTTGCTATTTGGTAACATACCTTTAGCTTTGTCATTTGTACTTTTATTTTGGGTTCCTCCGTTTGAAGGGACTATACTTTTCTTTTTTCTCTTATTCGCCAACATTCTTCATAGAACATGCTTTACCCTCGTTAGCGTGCCATTTTCATCGCTAACTCCGAGGATAACATCTGATAGCCAAGAGAGAACTAATCTAACAGGATTTAGGATGATGGGGGCTCAAACAGGAACAAACTTGATGGCGCTTGTAGCTTTTCCTATTATCTTCTGGGTTGGGGGAGAGGACGAAAGTNTGGGATTTGTTGTATTGGCTTTGGTAGCGGGTTTGTCTGCCTTACTAATTCATNCAATCACCTTTTTGACAGTTAAAGAGCCTTCAAATGATCATGGAATTGAAAGAGTTGGAGGGAGTTTAAAAGAAGCTGCGAGAGCAATAGGAAAAAATATGCCTTTTTGGCTCGTGTTTTCAGCAACCTTAATAGTTGGAATAACAACTATTTTCTTTGGAAATAATCTTATCTACTACACGAAATATGCCTTGAATTTGCACGAACATCAAAGCACTATTTTGTTTACAAGTGGCATAGTTGCTTTTTTGAGTATTCCTTTTTGGTGGTTCATTTCCAATAAGATTGGTAAAAAATTCACTTGGCTCCTTTCAAGTACTCTCACCTTACTTGCTTTTATAATTTTTTATTTTTATCAAATTAATTCTTTAAATGAACTTTTATTTTTGGTCGCTTTCATAGGTTTTGGATCCGGGGCAGGAGGTATACTTTTTTGGTCTATGCTTCCAGACACTATCGAGTATGGAGAAGTTCTTACAGGCGTCAGAAGTGAATCTTCTCTTTATGGCTTTATGACATTTGCACAAAAAGGTTCTATTGCATTTGCCATCATAATTCTTGGAATAGTTTTAGATATTATTGGTTTCCAGGCCAATGAAGTGCAAGTAGAAAGTACTCTTACGAATATGAAATTAATTATGACCCTTATTCCTTCTTTAGGTATTGCAACCAGTTTAGTTATTATTTATTTTTATCCAATAGATGCAAAAATGCATAAGAATTTATTAAAAAAACTTCAAGAGGTAACAGAATGAAACCTATTCGATGGGGAATATTAGGTACGGGTTCCATAGCCAAAGCCTTTGCTAAGGCTTTAAATGAGACTGACGGAGAATTATATGCTGTAGCAAGCAATAGTCTTAATAGAGCTGAAGAATTTTCTCAATCTTACCGATGCAAAGCAATTGAAGGTTATGACAATCTGATATCTATGGACGAAATAGATGCTATTTATGTTGCAACACCACACACTAGTCACTTTGAATTGTCTGCAAAATGTCTTATTAATAAGAAACCTGTTCTTTGTGAAAAGCCTATGACAATAAATGCTACTGAGACTATGGCATTAATTGATCTTTCTAGAAAAAACAANACGCTTTTGATGGAAGCATTTATGTACAAAATGCATCCCCAAACTCAAAGAGTAATGGAACTTATAAGCGAAAACATGAAGGGACCATTGCAAATAAAAGCTGAATTTTGTTTCTCAGTAGATGTTCCTGAATCCCATAGACTTGTAAATAGGGAACTTGGTGGCGGCTCCATTTTAGACATAGGCTGTTATCCACTTTCTATTTCTCGACATGCAGTAGGTGCAGTTAATAATCTCAATTTTATGAATCCTATTTCCATAGAAGCCAATGGAGAGTTAAACAATCAAAAAATAGATTTAAATGCTTCGGCTTCATTGGTTTTTGAAGACGGCTCAACTGCGGAAATTAAATCAGCCACAAATACGCAAACTAACAGTGATGTCCAGATTTCTGATGGCAAGGTCACGATTTTTATCAATCAACCCTGGCATTGTGGAGAATTCACTGATAGAAAATCACAAATAAAAATACAAAATCAAAATGGGGAAAATGAGTTGGTAGATATCGAAACTGAGAAGGGGATATATGCTATTGAAATAGACCATTTCTCTGAATGTTTGAAAAACCAGGTAATTGAATCATATTTGCTTCCGCATAACGATTCTCATGGGAATATGATTGCTCTAGATAGTTGGCGAAAAGATTTGAAGGTCGTTTATGACGACGATAGAGGCGAAAAAAGAAGAATTCCCATTGTTCAAGAAGTTTCGAAAAGAGAAACCTTACCATCCTTAAAAATTCCTGGTTTAGACAAGGAGCTTTCAAGAATAGTTTTTGGTTGTGATAACCAGTCAGATACAAATCATGCTTTCGCCATGTTTGATCATTTTTATAAGAAAGGAGGAAATGTATTTGATACTGCATACATATATAACAATGGAAAAAGTGACTACTATTTAGGTAGTTGGATTGCATCTAGAAAACTAAGGGAAGAGGTTGTGGTGCTTGGTAAAGGGGCCCATACCCCTGACTGTTCACCAGAAAAAATAAGACCTCAATTGGAAGAGACTTTGTCTCGAATGTCCACCTCGTACCTTGATATTTATTGTTTGCACAGAGACAACGAATCTTTGCCAGTAGCGGGATTTATTGATGAGCTTAATACTCTTAAAGACGAGGGGCTAATAAAAGCATTCGGAGCATCTAATTGGTCATTAGCTAGATTTCGAGAAGCAAACGAATACGCAAAATCTAAAGGAAAAGAGCCTTTCACAGTTTTAAGCAATAACTTTAGTCTAGCTCGAATGAACAATCCAGTTTGGCCTGGATGCTTCAGCTGTTCGGAAGATGATTATGTTGATTATCTTGAAACAAACCAAGTAGCAATCTTTCCTTGGTCCAGCCAAGCGCGTGGATTCTTTTTAGACGCTCAAGAATTTAGCGGTTTAGCACATGTTGCTGATCCAAACAAAGAGGAACAAGATAGGGTCTGGAGAAGTGATGATAATCTGGAGAGACGCAAAAGATGTTTTGATCTTGCTTCAAAAAAAGGTGTCGACCCAATTCAACTAGCTTTAGCCTTTGTTTTAAACCAGGAGTTTCCATCTTTTCCTTTGATAGGTCCAAGGAATTTCTTTGAAACAGAAAGTTCATTAAATGCTTCAAAAATAAGCTTAACAAGTGACGAAATGTCCTGGTTAAATTTAAAATAATCTTCTTGAAATACTTTTATAAAAAGCTATTTATTGTTATTCTTTTACCAGGTGTCCCACATTCAATTTAACACGAGGGGGATTGAATTTGTGGATCTTTGTTACCCTCTACAGGAGGTGATCACTATTAGTATTTATTTTAGAAGAGGAACAACAGGAGTAGCCTTCTGACACGGGTTATCCCGGTTCCGGCTAACAGTTTTAACAGTTAGTTGAAAAGTAGTTGAGATACGCTTTTCGGATCCCCACTTAACAGTGGGGATTTTTTTTACTTTCTTGCACCCTCACTNTCAAAGATTCTCAAGTAAGTAAGCTGTTCTTGATCAGACGAGTTTTTGACTTTTATATAGTCGCCTTCTTCCGCCAAAACTATATCACCCGATGAGATTGATAAATCTGCTTTATGTTCTATCCCAAAACTTGGATTAGTTCCATGACCCGCTTCATGATTGGAATATTCAATCACTTCCATTTGCCCTGTACCAGATAGAAAGATATAGACAACCTCAGATTCAATCAGACGATGTCCACCAGTTGATTCATTAGGTTGAATAATTGTTTTTCCTGCAACAAGCTTTTTTAGAAGATCATTAGTCCATGCAGAATAGGCACTGCTTTGTCTAAAAAGATTGTCTCCCACTGAATAGTTTTCGTATTTTTTTGCCATAACTTATAAATTAAATTCAATATTCTAACATCAGTTCTTCTTTACTGTTCATTAAGTTGCATTATAAGATTTCCAAAAGGAGACGATGATGCGAGTAAGAAAATTTTGGGGCTGGGGTTATGCAGATGAACTTCTCAGCGAGGAAGAAGAAAAAAAGATCGATAAAAGAATCGCTAGTACCTTCAGTCTTGATGAGGTTGATAGAATAAAAATTCCTGAAGTTGATGAGATCGAAATTCAAAAGCCAAAGATAAAGTCTCCAAAAAATTTAATGTCTCTCTTTACGGACGAAAAAATGGAAAGGTTAAATCACTCTTACGGAAAATCATTTCCTGATTCAGCCAGATCTCTTCTTGGTGAATTTGATTCTCCACCTGATCTAGTTTGTTTTCCCAAATCAGAGGGAGATATAACAAATATTTTGGATTGGGCATCTTCAAATGATGTCGCTGTTATTCCTTATGGAGGAGGATCTAGTGTCTGTGGAGGAGTTGAGACGAATGTTGGAGATGACTACAAAGGAGTCGTTTCTCTGGACATGAAAAATCTGAATTCAATTATTGATATTGATAAAGAGAGTCGCACGGCACTTATACAAGGAGGTATTNTAGGGCCAGAATTAGAATCACAACTCAAAANGCATGACTTAACAATGAGACATTATCCTCAAAGTTTTGAATTTTCCACACTAGGAGGTTGGATAGCTACGAGATCCGGAGGACATTACGCAACTTTGTATACTCACATAGATGATTTTGTTGAATCATTGAAAATGATTACCCCATCGGGAATATACCAGACAAGAAGGTTACCAGGATCTGGTGCTGGACCAAGTCCAGATAGATTAGCCATTGGATCTGAGGGAATTATGGGAATCATTACCGAGGCTTCTATGCGCTTACAAGATAGACCAACCTTTAGATCATCAACTACCGTGGAATTTGAAAAATACGACGATTCATTGAATGCTCTTAAGGAGATAAGTCAATCAGGACTATTTCCTTCAAATTGTCGTTTACTAGATTCAAATGAAGCACTTTTCAATGGAGCTGGTGATGGTACAAAACATTTATTAATACTCGCTTTCGAGTCTGCTGATCATGATAAATCTTACTCTTTAGATAGAGCGCTGGAATTAGCTGATATGAATAATGGTATGTATGAAAGATCTCCACAAACTCCAGAAGCTCATAGAAGTGGCTCCTCTGGCAATTGGCGAAATAGCTTCATAAGGGCTCCATATCTTAGAGAGAGCTTTACAAGAAGAGGGATAATTCAAGATACTTTTGAAACCTCTATAACTTGGGACAGAGCTTCAGATTTTATAAGTGAAGTGAAAGAACTTACTTCAAAAGAAATTTTGAAAATTACTGGCAAGCCNTCTTTAGTGACTTGCAGAATTACACACAGTTACCCCGATGGCCTTGCTCCTTATTTTACCTTTGGAGCTTTTGCAACACCAAAAACAATGATAGATGTTTGGAAGGACATAAAGCTAGCAACTAATGAGATCTGTGTTTCTAAGCAAGGTACAGTAACTCATCATCACGCAGTTGGCAGAGATCACAGACCTTATGGGTACGATAAACAGAGTCCAGAACTATTCAGGGAAGTTTTAAAATCTACAAAAGCAACGTTAGATCCCAAGGGAATAATGAATCCAGGAGTATTAATCGATCCTAAAGGAAAAAAAATAGAAAACTGGATGTTATCGGTATAAAAATTAATCATATTAAGTCATAATAATAGTTGCTACGGGAGGGTTTTATGGCAAAACAAGCAACTTTTACAGAAATGTTAAATGGCACAGCTGAAGATTATGCAATCATTGGTGAACATGCTTCTGAATTCGCGAGCACACTACCCGATAGAATTCTTGATCATTTAGCGATATTGAAAGGTGATACAGGTGGTTTCGCAGTTGATCGCTTTACCCATTGCCTTCAAACCGCAACAAGAGCTTATAGAGATGGAAAAGATGATGAATACGTCGTTTGTGCTCTACTGCATGATATAGGTGATACCATAGCTTCAGCTAATCATGCCGATCTAGCTGCTACAATGCTGGAACCATTCGTTTCTGAAGAAAATTATTGGATTGTTAAACATCATGGCATTTTTCAGGGATATTACTTTTTTGAACATTTAGGCCTTGATAAAAACATGAGGGATGAGTTCAAAGATAGCCCATATTGGCACGCCTGTGCTGAGTTTTGTGCAAAGTATGATCAGAATTCTTTTGATCCTGAATATGACAATATGCCAATCGAAGCTTTTGAGCCAATGGTAAGGAAGGTTTTTTCAAGACCAAGAAATTCAATTTATAAAAAAAGAGACTACTCTTAAGAATTTTTTATTTCTATGGATAGAATTGAAAAATTGATAAGCGAACTCACGCTTGAAGAAAAAGTTTCTATGCTTTCGGGTTCAACAGCATGGCATACAACTGCAGTTCCCAGATTAAACATTCCGAGGGTTAAGATGACCGATGGTCCAATTGGAGCAAGGGGAGACTCTGTTTCAGGTGCTACATCTGCTTGTTTTCCAAGTGCATCTTGTCTCTCATCAACATGGGANAAAGATGTTGTTGAGCAAATTGCCAAAGCAATTGGAATTGAGGCTAAGAGTAAAGATGCCGATGTCTTACTTGGACCAACAATCAACTTACATAGGCATCCCCTTGGAGGAAGGCATTTTGAATGTTATTCAGAAGATCCGGTATTGACTGGCGAACTAGCTTCTAGCTATGTTACCGGAGTACAGTCTGTTGGAGTTTCTGCTTGCTTGAAACACTTTGTGGGAAACGATACTGAATATCAAAGACATTTTGTAAGTTCCAATATTGATGAAAGAACATTGAGAGAGATGTATCTTTTGCCTTTTGAGATGGGAGTCAAAGCAGGCTCTTTATCAGTGATGTCCGCTTACAACAGACTAAATAATATTTATTGTTCATCCCATGATGAAATACTCAACAAGATTCTTAAGGAAGAATGGAATTTCCCNGGTTATGTCGTTAGTGACTGGGGCGCAGCTCAAGATACGATTGGTAATGCAAACGGAGGGCTAGATTGTGAAATGCCAGGTCCTGCAAGAAGTTGGGGTGAAAATCTCGTGAAAGCAGTGAATGACGGTAAGGTTAAAGAGGAAACCGTTGATGATAAGGTTAGGCGGATTTTAAGGATAGCTGACTTCACTGGAAGGCTTGATAATCCTGAAGAAAGAAAGGAAGAGGGTAACGATTTAGAATCAGACAGGCTTCTTATTAGAAAAACAGGGTCTGAAGGCATGGTTCTTCTAAAAAACAACGATGTTTTGCCGCTTGAAAAAAGTAAAATTAACAAGCTTGCAGTAATTGGGCCCAATGCTTTGAAAGGTCAATATTTAGGTGGAGGGAGTGCATCACTTAATCCACATTATGTAGTTCACCCTCTTGAAGGAATTAAGTCGAATTTAGATGATAATATCCAAGTAAGCTATGCGAAAGGTTGTCATACTTATAAGTTCTTACCTGCAATACCCACTGAATTATTCAAAGAGAATGATGGATTTAAGGTAGATTTTTTTGATGGTCAAGAATTTGAAGGAGAACCTATTGAAACAAAAATTCTCAAGGGTAATAAATTTTGGGCCATGGGCGGTTTTGGCTTGGATATTGTTGCACAATCAAAACGACCCTCTCTGAGCGTTCGTTTCGCTGGCGAAATTGAACCTGAATTCACAGGCGAATATGAATTCGAAATCTTTAGCATAGGACCCTCCCGCTTATCTATTAATGGCGAGAATTTAATAGATAATTGGACTTCTCAAGATCCTGGAGATGCTTTCTTTGGTATGGGCTCATCTCCTAAAAGAAATACAGTTACATTTCAAAAAGGAGAATCATATTTCATAGAAGTAGAATACAAATGGGAAGGTAGATTTCCTGCCGTTCAAATAGGCATGCAAGTGCCTGATCAGCATGATCTAATGGAGGAAGCAATCTCTCTTGCAAAGCAGTCAGATGCGGTCATATTAATTGTTGGAACAAACTCTGATTGGGAAACTGAAGGAAATGATAGGGCTTCTCTTGAATTACCTTCAAATCAGGACGAGTTGATTAAGAATATCTGTGAAGTCAATAAAAATACCGTAGTAGTACTGAATACAGGTTCGCCATGCGAGATGCCATGGCATAATGAAGCAAATGCTATTTTACAAAGTTGGTTTCCAGGCCAAGAGTTCGGTAATTCTCTCTCAGACATAATTTTTGGGGAGGTGAATCCATCAGGAAAGCTTCCGACAACATTTCCAAAAACAATCTCCGATACCCCAGCATTCGCAACTTATCCTGGTGAAGATCTCCAAATGGACTATGAGGAAGGACTTTTCATTGGCTACAGATGGTATGACCGTGAAAATATTGAGCCCCTTTTTCCTTTCGGACACGGTCTTTCTTATACTTCTTTTGAATACTCAAACTTGAGAGCAATACCGCCAAAAGGAACATCTTCAGTTGCAGCTTTTGAAATAGACATTACAAATTCTGGAATCATGGCTGGAAAGGAAATTGTTCAGGGTTATGTCAGTGTTTCTAATTCAAACATTGAAAGAGCTGATAAAGAACTTAAAAAATTTGAAAAGGTCTCTCTGGAACCTGGAGAGACAAAGAAATTAATTTTTGAGCTATCTGAACGAGATTTATCTTTCTGGAGTACCGAGAGTAATACTTGGCAAGTTGAACCTGCAGAGTATGTATTTGAAGTTGGCGCTTCAGCTAGTGATATTAGAGAGACGACGTCAGTTTGGCTCGGTTAATTAGACTTTCTTTGGCGCTCCTTTTTCTTCGACTTCTTGATCATGAAACTTCTTTGATTCTACTAATTCAGGAATAAGTTGATCTAATTGATCTAAAGTCCATAAATTATCAGTTGTAAAAGATTGAATTATTGCAGGCTGTTGCATGATTCCTAATATACCACCCTGAGAATGAATAATTTGTGAGGTAACCTCACTTGCTTCAGTAGTNCATAGCCACGCCACAACGGGTGCTATTTGTTCCGGNCCTTGCGTCCAATCATTCTCATCGTATTTTCTTCCTGCCGCTTCAATCAGGTCAATCGTCAACCTCGTTGCTGCTCCTGGAGATATGGTATTCACAGTGCATTTATATTTAGCTACTTCCAGAGCAAGCGATCTGGTAAAACCTGCAATACCTTCTTTTGCTGCACCATAATTTACTTGCCCAAAGTTACCAAAAAGACCTGAAACTGAGGACATATTGATGATTCGACAATCTGGAGCATTATTGTCTTTGATGTATCTTACAAACGGTCTTGTGCAATTGTAATGACCCTTTAAATGCACTTCCATTATTACATCCCAGTCAGATTCTTCCATGTTGTATAGTGTTCTATCTCTTAGAACACCAGCATTATTTACTAAAATGTCGGCACGCCCAAAATTGTCTATTGCTGTATTGAATATATTCTGACCNCCCTCAACAGTTCCAACCGTGTCGTAATTTGCTGCGGCATCTGAACCTAAATTTTTAATTTCTTCGACAACNTGATCAGCAACCTTTCCTTCTCCACTACCATCTCTGTCTCCGCCAAGATCATTTACAACTATTTTNGCTCCTTCAGATGCAAGATAAAGGCAAATTTCTCTACCTATGCCCCTTCCAGCGCCGGTAATGATTGCAACCTTGTCATTCAATCTTCCCATATTCTTCTCCTAAATGATTCAAAACAGATAATTTTTTACTTCTATTTTTTATTACTTATTTATTCATATTTAAGGTATAAATACAGTATGGGGAGACTAAATTAGAAATGCAAGAGGTCAAAGCACAACAAGCTTCGACAGGAACAATTTGGACCTATGGTTTTGGTTCTATTGGCGTTGGTATTAAAAATAATTTGCTCGGAACCTGGCTTCTCATTTATTACAATCAAGTCTTAGGTTTAGATGCCATTCTCGTCTCTTCTGCAATTGCATTAGCCCTTGTTGTTGATGCTATCTCAGATCCTTTTGTAGGAATTTGGTCAGATAGAGTCAGGTCAAGATGGGGTAGAAGACACCCTTTCATGTATATATCTATAATCCCATTTTCTCTTTGCTACTATCTAATATTACAAGATCCAGGGGATATTTCCGACGGGGAAATGTTCTCTAGACTTTTAACCCTTTTGGTATTGATGAGAATAGCGATGACTTTCTATGAAGTACCAAGGGCAGCATTAGTCCCTGAACTCTCAAAGGATTATGATCAGAGAAACTGGTTCGCAGGTGCAGGTATGGCTTTGGGTTGGTTAGGTGGTGCAGGTATATCGTTCATCCACATGGAGTTTTTCCTTGGAGACTCTTACTTCAATACCTCGGGCTATCAAGCATTGGCATTTTGGGGAGGGCTTGGAATTTTTATAAGTACTGTGGTTACGACAGTCGGTACTCATAAACATATCCCCGATCTTCACGTACCTCCTGAAAGAAAATTTAATCTAAGAGACTCTTTACAAGAGGCCAAACAAACCCTTTCTAATCGATCCTGGCTTGTTCTTTTTCTATCAGGATGCATTTATGCGCTTCTCGTTGGAGTGGATACTGGTGCTGTAACTTATTATTCGGTATATCTATGGCAATGGCAACCAGATGAAATATCAGTCTTTTCGATATATCAAGCTGTTACAGTAATATCTTTTTCAATATTAGCGCCTTGGATAGCAATGGGAAGAAACAAAAAAAATATCGCTGTTGGGATCTTTCTTTTTACTATATTTGTAGGACCCTTGCCAATAGTCTTGAGACTTCTGGATCCATTCGTCGGAATGCAAATTTTTCCCTCAAATGGATCTGATGCCCTGTGGTACATTCTTTTGATACATGGATGTTTGACTGTTAGCCTTGGATCTTTAGGATTTATTTTCATTGGCTCGATGGCAATGGAGATTGTTGAAGACGTAGAAAAAACTACCGGCAGACGCGAAGAAGGTTTACTTGGAACAGTTAACGCATTCGTTCACAAACTGGTAGGTGCTGGTGGAGTTTTAATAGCAGGCNTAATAGTCTCATGGTCGGGTTTTGATGATCCAAATGCAACGCAAGAAATGTTAACTGGAGAAGTGGTAAATCGTTTTGCTCTTGTTCATGTAATTATTGGATTTTGTTTGCCGATATTTTCTACATTGCTTGTATTNATGTACAACATTGACAGAGANGGGCACTTAGATAATGTTAATGACTTGGGGTATGTAGAGGATAATTAGTGTTCTTCTTTCCTATTTCTGATGATAATNAAAGTAGAACTAAGCCCGTCATTTGCTATATCCTCATTTTTATTTGTTCTTTCATTTTTCTTTGGCAGAGCACCTTACCTTCAAGTCTAAATCAAGATGCTATATATAATTTTGGGTTAGTTCCTGCAGCATTGTTCGGGGAAAAATCGAGCTTCATCCATCCATATTTGACTATATTTTCTTCTATGTTCATGCATGGAGGTTGGATGCATTTGTTAGGAAATATGGTTTTTTTGTGGATATTTGGGGACAACATAGAAGATAGTATGGGTCACACAAAGTTCTTATCTTTTTATTTAATCTGTGGAGTAATTGCAGCACTGNTGCAAGCCACCATAGATCCAAATTCAACAATTCCAATGATAGGAGCAAGTGGNGCAATAGCTGGAATCTTAGGCGCNTATTTGATTCTTCATCCTAAAGCAAATGTAAACGTGCTATTTTGGATAATTATCTTTATTACTGTTATAAAAGTACCCGCTTTTATAGTTCTTTCCATATGGATTGTGAGCCAATTCTTTGGCTCTGCTAGTGGAGTTGCNTACTTTGCGCATATTGGCGGTTTTATAGCCGGTGCCTTATTAATTTATTTTTTTAAGTACCCAAATATTCAACTTTTTCAACAAGGTAATTCAATCTCTTTCGAGTCCAATAGCTTTGGTATGGATAATTTTTTTAACAAAAAAAAGGAAAGGGATTTTTTGCAAGAATTCATCGACACAGCCAATAAAAAAGATAAAAATTAACCTATGCGTTACATCTTCTCGCTTATTGGAGCAATTATCATAGTCTTTGGCATATATACAGCTGGAGTCTATTTGGATCTATACGGAGAACTAGAAGGACCGGGAGCTTCAATAGATTCTGAATTACCTGAATCTCTTGTGAAAGCCAAACTTGATGCGCAAAAGCCTTTCGAAAAAGAGAAGCAAATCTTATTTGGCGACACTCATGTCCATACAACTTATTCAACAGATGCATTTCTTTGGAGTTTGCCTATTTTAAATGGAGAAGGCCCTCATCCTATNTCGGATGCTTGTGATTTTGCGAGATTCTGTGCAAATTTGGATTTTTGGGTTTCNACTGATCACGCTGAAGCTCTTACNCCAAGAAAATGGAANTCAATCAAGGAAGCTGTAAGAAACTGCAACAACCCTACTGATAAAAATGAACCNGATTTGGTAACNTTTTTAGGCTACGAATGGACTCAAGTTGGTAATACTGCAAAAGATCATTACGGACACAAAAATGTAATGTTTCTTGATATTGAAGAAGATAAAGTTCCTAAAAGAGCAATAGGGGCTGGAGGCATTGCAACTAATGGAATGCGTTCCGGTTTACCTAATCAATCCAAACAACTTAGACCAGCAGCAATTTTTGATCCTGAAAATAGACACAGATATTTTAATTTCATAGCTTTCGCTGACGAATTGAGTTCTTCTAAATATTGTGAGGAGGGGATACCCTCAAGTGAATTGCCTGATGATTGTTACGAATTTGCAGATACTCCGAGAGATCTATTTACTAAGCTTAGAGATTTGAATCTTCCAACGATAGTCATTCCCCACGGAAATACCTGGGGTTTTTATACTCCGCCTATGTCATCTCTAGATAAGCAGTTACAAAGAGATTTTAATGATGAAAATTTGCAAATTTTATTTGAAGTAATGTCAGGACATGGTAATTCAGAGGAATACAGATCTTGGAGATCCCTAACTCAAGACGATGATGGGGGCCTTACTTGCCCAATTCCTAGTGATAACTATCTTCCCAGTTGCTGGAGGGCAGGTCAAATAATTGAGGAAAGATGCCTTAAAAATGGTTTTTCAAATTCTGAGTGCAACAATCGTGCAGAAGAAGCAAGAGATAATTATGCTGCTATGGGCGTCGCCGGCCATTTAACTGTCCCGGGAGTTACCATAGAAGATTGGCTTGATTCAGGACAATGTAAGGATTGTTTCATACCATCATTTAATTATAGACCTGCAGGTTCGGCGCAGTATGGCTTAGCAATATCGAATTTTGATGAGGATACACCTACACGTTTCAACTTTGGGTTCATNGCTTCAAGTGATAATCANAGAGCCCGTCCGGGAACTGGTTATAAAGAAATAGANAGATTCGTAACAACTGANGCAAATGGCCCTAGTAATGATATAGTCGCGGATATCCTTTATCCAGTTGATGAACCCTCCGATAAATCCATTGATCTGAGAGATCAACCTTTGCTTGGCCTAAGAGCAGGCTTTGGGTCCTTTGAAGCAGAAAGAGAAGCATCCTTTTTTACAACAGGTGGATTAGCTGCTGTTCATGCAAGTGGAAGAGACAGAAAGTCAATTTGGGAAGGCTTAACAAAGAAAGAAACATACGGTACCAGTGGAGATAGAATTTTGTTGTGGTTCGATCTCATAAAAGAAGACAAGACTTATCCAATGGGAAGTACAACTAGTCTTAATGTAAATCCTACTTTTAAGGTGAAAGCTGTTGGAGCTTTTGAGCAAAAAGATGGATGTCCTGATTATTCATCTACAAACATTTCAGAAGAAGAAATCTCCAGAATTTGTAAAAACGAATGTTATAACCCATCAGATAGAAGAAAAAATATCTCTAGAATCGAAGTGGTCAAAATAACTCCTCAAGCAATACCTAACGAGAAAGTTGAAGACTTAATTGTAGATGTTTGGAAATCTTTCGAATGTAATCCAAGTCAAGAGGGATGCGAGATAGAGTTCTCAGATGAGGCATATGAAAATCTTTCAAGAGATTCCATTTATTATGTAAGGGCAATTCAAGAAGCGTCACCAGTAGTGAATGCTGGTAATTTGAGATGTACTTATAATGAAAAAGGAGAATGCACAAAAGTAAATATCTGTTATGGTGATTCACGAACTGACAAAGATGATGACTGCTTAAGTTTATCTGAAGAGAGAGCCTGGTCTTCTCCAATATATGTAAACTTTGGTAGTTGAGAATTAGCTCATGAATGAATTAAATAAAACGAAGAAATTGGACTTCAAAACAAAATTCTTTTATGGATTTGGTTCAATATCTTTTGGTATTAAAAATAATGGCTTTAGTTATTTTGTTCTCTTTGTATACAGCTCTGTTCTTGGTCTCCCAGCATGGATGGCAGGCCTAGCTCTTAACCTTGTTCTTATCGCAGACGCAATAACAGATCCCTTGGTAGGATATTTTTCTGATAGGACAAGATCAAGATGGGGTAGGAGACATCCTTTTATGTATGCTGCGGCACTTCCTGTAGCCATTACTTATTATTTCTTATGGACTCCTCCGGAATCATTGACAGATTGGGAGTTGTTTAGCTACTTGTTATTTTGTGCAATTGTNATAAGAGTTTTCATTACATTTTATGAAGTTCCTTCAGTTTCTTTNGGACCAGAATTAACTGATAACTATGTCGAAAGAACATCTCTCATGTCTTTTAGNTACTTTTTTGGATGGTTTGGAGGTTTAACTACTTATAATTTAGTTTGGTTTTGGTTCGGCCCTTCAAATGTTACGGAGACTATAACTGATGGTAGATTTAATCCTGAAGCTTGGTCCGAGTATGGACTTGTTGCTGCAATTTTGATTTTTATAGGAATTGTTGTCACCGCAGCAGGAACCCACAAACATATTCCTGACTTAATCGAGCCCCCGGAGAGAAAAAATTCATCTTTCAAAAAAGTTTTAAAAGAAGTTAAGGAAACACTGCTTTCNAATCGTTCATACATGTTCTTGTTTTTTTCTGGATTACTCGCAGCATTGGCAGGAGGCATAGAGGCTGCGTTTGCAGTTTATTTTGANAGTTATTTTTGGGGATTAAGTCTTAACGAAATGCTAACAAGGGGACTNTGCCTATATTTAGCACCGATAATAGCTATATTCGCNGCCCCCTTCTTTACAGATAGATTTGGAAAGAAAAATACTGTCATGTATATTTGGGCATTTCAAATTTTCTTTGCAGCACTTCCATTTGCACTTAGATATTGTGATCTAACATTTGGAACTACTCTTTTTCCTGCTAATGATAGTCCTTACCTTTTACCAACTCTTTGTGTTCACGTTGTTATAAATGTTTCAGCAGCAATTATAGTTTTCGCCACATTAGCCTCCATGTTGATGGATCTGGTTGAGGATATACAACTTANAACAGGAAGGAGAGAAGAAGGAATTCTTTTTTCAGCTCGAAGTTTTGCCGACAAAGCCGTTAGTGGCTTTGGCCTTACTTTTGCTGGGATAATCCTTTCTTTAATTTCTTTTCCAGAGAGTTCGGTAATAAGAGAACAGCTGAATGGCTCCGTACCAGACGAAATTTTAGCTGATCTTGCCTTATGGTATGTGCCTATTTGTATAGTCGCCTTTGGCTCTGCTCTCGCATTGGTTGCAGGATATTCATTAACTAGAATTGAGCATGAGGAGAATGCTTCAAATCCAGACACAAAAGTTTGGAAAGGTAACTAGGTAGTGCTTTTTANGCACAAGTANAAATCTCCTATTGGAGATATAGGTCTTTTAGCAGAATCTGAATTTCTTTTATCGATTTCTTTTACTAATCCTGATTTTGAAGGTTTAGAAGCGACTTTAAGTGCAGAACAATTATCTTCAGTTGTTTCACAATTGAATCAATATTTTTACGAGGGAAGGAAATCTTTTGATATTTATTACAAATTGGATACATCAAATTTTAGGAAAACCGTATACGAGACGATGAAACAAATACCCTATGGAACCACAGTAACTTACAAAGAGCTTGCTATTAATGCGAATAGCCCAAATGCTTTTAGAGCTGTAGGAACAACATGTGGGAAAAATCCTTTGCCTATAATTATCCCCTGTCATAGAGTTACATCTGTTAATGGAATTGGTGGTTATACTGGCGGGCTAAACATCAAAAGATTTCTCTTAAATCTAGAAAAAAACTAAAATTATCTTATGAGTGCTATCAAATCTATTGAAATTAAGTTAAAAACTAAGCTAGATCCCAGCCACTTAGAAGTAATTAATGAGAGTCATCTGCATAGTGTGGAACCTGGTAGAGAGTCACATGTTAGGATTGTTGCTGTCTCTGACAAATTTGAGTCTTTAAATTTAGTTAAAAGACATCAACTGATTTATGCCGAGGTAAAGGAGGAGATTGATGGCCCAATTCATGCTCTGACTTTGCACACATTCACGCCCAAAGAATGGATAGACAAAAATGANGAAGCCGAGTCTTCGCCCGACTGTCTTGGNGGTAGCAGACATGATGAATAAAAGTCTCAATGAAANCTAATAATGTNGTAACGTTTTATACAGTTGAAAAAATTACTGACTATTTAAAGGTTGGAAGGGCTGTTGAAAGATACTGTAAAAANAATGAGATAGTTGGCACTTTTTTTTCAACTTTCCAAGGGATAAATACCACTTTATCAGGAAGTGAAGAATCACTCCTTGGCTTAGTCTCTTTATTAGATAAAAATTTTAAAATAAAAATAAAAGACCCTTCCTGGTCCTCAGCAGAAGAATCTCCATTTAAAAGGTTTAAAGTGAAATGCCGTAAAAACCTTCTGCCTTTAGAGGGCGATTTTGATCCTGTTAGCTCAACAGGAAAACATTTAAATGCCTCTAGCTGGAATAAATTAATTTCCGACCCCGAAACTTTAATAGTTGATGTTCGAAATGATTATGAAACTGAATTAGGTTCTTTTAAAAACTC
>JGI24820J26691_1000185_pt1 | contig 17590 bp, 18 predicted proteins | sample METZYME_5_50m_FD_26691 | JGI IMG/M metagenome (IMG submission 26691) | reverse complement strand
TTTAAAATCTCTTGCTGTCTTTTTGTAAGGTTTTTCATATCTTATACTGTAATTATATACAGTATATTGTATTATGCAACAATGTTAAAGATCGGTATAACTTCCAGAGCTCTTTTTGATTTAGATTCAAGTCATTTAATATTTTTAAATGAAGGCTTAGAAGCTTATAAAGATTATCAAATTTCTTTAGAAAACAGTCCTTTGGATCCTGGAGAGGCTTTTACACTAGTAAAAAAACTTTTAAATCTTAATAATTTAACCAAAGGAGAAAAGTTAGTTGAAGTAATATTACTAAGCAGAAATACTGCCGATACAGGGCTGAGAATCTTTAACTCTATTCAGTATCATAATCTAGATATAAAAAAAGCCGCTTTTTGCGGCGGAAATAGTCCACACATTTATGCAAAATCCTTTGGAGCGGATATTTTCCTTTCCACTGAATTAGAAGATTGTAAATGCTCAATCAGTAATGGAATTGCCTCTGCAAGGATTATGCCATCTAAAAAATCTAAAGTTGATGATGAGGTACTCAAAATTGCTTTTGACGGAGACTCTGTTCTTTTTTCAGGAGAATCACAACAAATTTTTGATAAATATGGTTTAGAAGCGTTTAATGAAAATGAGAAAGATTTGGCTGATAGACCTATGCTTGAAGGTCCTTTTAAATCATTTTTAAGTGAACTTTATAAAATCCAAAAAAGTTTTTCTAAAAGAGAATGTCCTCTAAGAATTGCTCTTGTAACCGCTAGATCTGCACCATCTCATGAAAGAGTCATAAAAACTCTTAGAGATTGGAACATAAGAATAGATGAATCGCTTTTTTTAGGAGGATTAGAGAAAAAGGAATTTTTGAAGGATTTCGGGGCAGATATTTTTTTCGATGATCAAATAGAAAACTGTTTGACTGCAAGCTTAGAAGTTCCAACTGGTCATGTGATCAATTTTAATATGAGAAATTAAACCCAAAAAATGTATAATCCTCACTTCAATAAAATAGTGAGTAGAAATTTAAATGGAACATGTATGTCTTGATCTCGAAGGGGTTTTAATACCTGAAATCTGGGCTGAAGTTGCAGACTACACTGGAGAGGACGAATTTAAACTTACTACTCAAGATCTTAAAGATTATTCTGAACTAATGGATATGAGGATCAACCTAGTCGAATCTATTGGTTTATCGTTTTCTGAAATCCGGGCATTGGTGGATAAAATGGAGCCATTTGAAGGTGCGAGAGAATTCGTGGATTGGGTAAGAGATAATTTCCAACTTACTATTGTTTCTGATTCTTTTTATGAACTAGCCTGGCCACTTCTTAGGAAGCTTGGCACTCCATCAATCAACTGTCATTATTTGGAAATTGAAAATGACCAATTAAAAGGCTATAAGTTGAGGCAGTTAGAAAACAAAAAGAAGGTTGTCCAGTCTTTAAAAAATATGAAATTCAAAGTATTTGCATCTGGTGATTCCTATAACGACATTCAGATGCTTCAAGAAGCAGATTTGGGAGTTTTTTTTCAAGCTCCAAAACACATAAGAGAAGAATTTAATGAAATAGATGGTGTTGAAAGTCACGAAGATTTGAAAAATACCCTTATAGAGAATTCCTCTTTTATTGGGAGAACTTAACGTGATTCAATCTCAAGGAAAAAAACTCAAAGAGGCAATTCTTAATAATAATCCTTTAAAGATTGTTGGAACGATAAATGCCTACTCCGCTCTCCTGGCTGAAAAAGAAGGCCATGAAGCTATTTACTTATCAGGGGGCGGAGTTGCAGCCTCAAGCTTAGGAGTGCCTGACCTCGGTATATCTTCTCTACAAGATGTGCTTATTGATGTTGAGAGGATTACAAATGCAACTTCAGTTCCTTTGCTTGTTGATGCAGATACTGGGTGGGGCGGGGCGTTTAACATTGCGAGGACTGTAAAATCATTTATAAATTATGGTGCAGCAGGTCTTCACATCGAAGACCAAGTTTCACAAAAAAGATGTGGCCATCGTCCGAATAAAGAAATTGTTTCAACTGAAGAGATGATAGATAGAATTAAAGCCGCTGTGGACGCTAAGATAGATGATGATTTTATTGTAATGGCTAGAACTGATGCCCTGGCAAATGAAGGACTTAATTCTGCTATTGAACGAGCCGTTGCTTATCAAGATGCAGGAGCAGATGCTTTGTTCCCTGAGGCATTCATAGAATTAGATCAGTACAAAGAGCTCAAAAAGCACTTAAGTATCCCGATACTTGCGAATATAACAGAGTTTGGGAAGACCCCACTCTTTGGTTGTGAAGAACTGGGACAGGCTGGAGTAGATATGGTCCTCTATCCTCTGACAGCATTTAGAGCCATGAGTAAGGCTGCTGAGGAGGTTTTTAAAGAAATTAAAAAATCAGATAATCAAGAAAGTCTTATTAAAAATATGCAAACTAGAGATGAACTTTATGATGTACTAGATTATCATTCTTTCGAGGATAAATTGGACAAGCTTTTCGAAAACTAGATTAGGAAATGTAATGGGTGAGAAGAAATTAGATGGAGCAGGTTTAAGAGGTCAAGTTGCTGGGAAAACAGCACTCTCAACCGTTGGTAAAGAAGGAAAAGGATTAACTTACAGAGGTTATGCAATAGAGGAGTTGGCAGAAAAAGCAACTTTTGAGGAAGTTGCATATATGCTTCTATATGGGAAGTTACCTAATCAATCTGAATTCGACAATTATTCCAACAAACTTAAATCTTACAGAGCTCTACCTGCGGAATTAAAAGAAGTTCTTGAGAGAATACCTGCAAATGCCCATCCCATGGATGTCATGAGGACGGGTTGTTCAATGTTAGGAAACTTGGAACCAGAGGGAGACTTTTCAAATCAAAACGAAACTGCAGACAGAATAATGGCTTCTTTCGCCTCAATTGTCACTTATTGGTACCGATATTCTCATGAAGGAGTGCGTGTTGATACCGAAACAGATCATGCAACAATTGGTGGCCAATTTCTGTCTCTTTTAACTGGAAATGAACCCTCAGAAGATCATGCTAGGGCTCTCGATGTGTCTTTAATTTTATATGCCGAGCACGGATTTAATGCATCAACATTTACTGCAAGAACTTGTGCTTCAACATTATCTGATATGCATTCTTGCATAACGGGCGCCATAGGCACTCTAAGAGGACCGCTGCATGGCGGAGCTAATGAAGCGGCAATGGAAATGATTGAGAAATATTCTAGTAGAGAAGAAGCAAAAGCTGGTGTTTTAGATCTTTTAGCAAAAAAAGAAAAAATTATGGGATTTGGCCATGCGGTTTACAGTAGCGAGGACCCTAGAAACGCTATTATTAAAGTTTGGTCCGAAAAGCTCTCAAAATTGGATGGCAATACATTACTCTATGAAGTCTCTGAAGAAATTGAGAAAGTAATGGATGAAGAAAAAGGGATGTTCGCAAACACTGATTTCTTCATGGCATCTGCTTACAATTATCTTGGTATTCCCACAGCAATATTTACTCCGTTGTTTGTAATTGGTAGAACATCCGGATGGGCTGCAAATATCATGGAACAAAGAGCTGACAATAGAATAATTCGACCAAGTGAGGAATATATTGGACCCGACAAGTCCGAATGGGTCGAAATGTCTAATCGCTAATAAAAAAAGGAAATATTATGTCTGGAAACGTTGAAACTAACGTGCGTCCTAACCCCGACGACGTACTAGTAAAGATTGCGGATTATGTGCTCGATAAAAACATAGATAGTTCGGAAGCTTACAATACTGCTAGGAATTGCCTGATGGATACATTAGGCTGCGGATTGCTTGCATTAACATTTCCAGATTGTAAAAATTTGCTCGGTCCTTATGTCGAAGGGACCTCAGTTCCCGGTGGTGTTCGCGTTCCTGGAACAAGTTTTGTTTTAGATCCCGTTAAAGGTGCGTGGGATATTGGAGCAATAATCAGATGGTTAGATTTTAACGACACTTGGTTAGCAGCCGAATGGGGTCATCCTTCCGATAATCTGGGAGGTATATTGGCAGCAGCTGATTATTTGTCTCAAAAAAATATTTCGAAGGGCAAAGATTCTCTAACAATGAAGGATGTTTTGACCGGGATGATTAAAGCTCATGAAGTTCAAGGTATATTAGCACTGGAGAATAGCTTCAATCGTGTAGGGCTTGATCACGTAGTTTTGGTAAAAGTAGCTTCTACAGCAGTAATATCTTCAATGTTTGGNCTAAGTAAAGACCAAACAATTGATGCTTTATCTCAGGCATGGGTAGATGGACAAAGTTTAAGAACTTACAGACATGCACCTAATGCAGGCCCAAGAAAATCTTGGGCTGCTGGTGATGCTACAAGTAGAGCTCTACAATTGGTACTCATAACTCAAAAGGGTCAAATCGGATATCCAAGTGTGCTCTCAGCTCCCACTTGGGGTTTNTATGATGTTCAATTTAAGGGNAATCCTTTCAGTCTTCCAAGAGAATTTGACTCTTATGTGATGGAAAATGTGCTTTTCAAGATTTCTTTCCCTGCAGAATTTCATGCTCAAACTGCAGTTGAAGCTGCCGTAATTCTTCATGACGAAATAAAAGATAGATTAGATGAAATAGAAAAGATCCTAATCTCCACTCATGAATCTGCAATTAGAATCATTAGCAAAGAAGGCAAATTGAATAATCCCGCTGATAGAGATCATTGTCTTCAATATATGACTGCCATAGGTCTTCTAAAAGGAAATCTNGTAGCGGAAGATTATGAAGATGATGTTGCTTCTGATCCAAGGGTAGACCAATTGAGAGAAAAAATGGTTATTGAAGAAGATGAAAGATATTCAAGAGAATATTTGGAGGCTGATAAGAGATCAATAGCAAATGCCATACAAATTATTTTTAAGGATGGATCTTCAACAAAAAAGGTTGAAGTTGAATATCCTATCGGACATAGAAGAAGAAGAGAACAGGGCATTCCACTTCTTATTGAAAAGTTTGAAAGAAATTTAGCAACACAATTTTCTNCTTCAAGATCAGAAGAAATCCTAGCTATTTGCTCCGATCAAGCAACACTTGAAAGTACTCCAGTAACTAAATTCATGGAACTTTTTATTGCTGAGTAACGATACCTGAGTCTTTTTATGTAAAGTAGCTCTCCGTTATAATCTCAAGTTATTCAGCCGTATTTATCAATATATACTAAGATTAAGAAAGTCTTAATTAGAATAAGTCAATTTCTAAGTATTCGTTTAGTTCTGTTAGTGCATCTAACGGCCTTATTACTTTAATAGTCTTCATCCCAAGTTGTTTTGCAGGCTTAAGATTTATGCCCAAGTCATCTAAGAAAACTACACTTGAGGGGTCTACATTTCCTCTTTCACATGCACGAAGATAAAAACCTGGATCGGGTTTACGAATATTTTCCTTACTTGATTCAAAAACAAAATCAAATAATTCCATCACTTCACTATGCTTGCCTGAGGCTGACACATTGCCTTCAAAACCCTTTTCATTCATCGATTGAATATTATTTGTTAGACATGCTTGGACAAGATTACCTTTTATTTTAGTTAATGCCTCAATCATTTCAGGTCTAACTTCGCCTTTAAGTAGTGAAATTACTTCTTTACCTCTTACTGAATGACCTAGTGATTCACTTTCTTCCTCAAACAATTTATCGAATTCTTCAAGATTAATCTCATTTCTTTCTAATTTTGCCCATGCATTACCATCTGGATTAGTTGCATTTACAGACCTCANGAAATCAATCGGCAAATNATTNGTCTTTTCAAACTTATTGAAAGACTCAAAAGGACTCGTCGTTATAACACCCCCNAAATCCCAAAAAACTGCTTTTATCATAATTTTTACTTGTTTTAGTGCCTCATATATATTGCAGGATTACAAATAAATAGCAATTTTAATACCTAAAATCCTTAAAAATTCTATAATCGCACCGCAAAATAGTTAAAAGATATACATATGTCAGGGAATTCTTTCGGAAATTCGTTCGTTGTGACCACCTTTGGTGAAAGTCATGGAGTAGCTCTTGGCTGCGTCATTGACGGATGTCCTCCTGGTTTAGAGCTTTCTAGGGAAGATATTCAAAAGGATCTTGATAGAAGAAAACCTGGTTCATCCAAGTTTACTACTCAAAGAAAAGAAGATGACGAAGTTGAGATTTTATCCGGTATTTTTGAGGGAATTACCACAGGAACACCCATTGGACTTTTGATAAGAAATAAAGACCAAAAATCTAAAGATTATGACGATCTTAAAGATGTTTTTAGACCTTCTCATGCGGATTATGTTTATACCAAGAAGTACGGACATAGAGACCATAGAGGAGGTGGCAGATCTTCAGCTAGAGAGACTGCTATGCGAGTTGCAGCGGGTGCCGTTGCAAAAAAATATTTAAGTGAAAAACTTAATATAAAAATTCTTGGATATCTATCACAAATAGGCCCGATAAAAATAGGAGAGATTGATCCAGCCCAAATCGATCAAAATCCATTCTTCTGTCCCGATATAAATGTTTTAAAAGACATTGAGAACTTGATTGATAATTTGAGAGAAAACGGAGATTCAACAGGGGCTAAAATTGAAGTAAGTGTTACAAATCTTCCAATTGGTTTAGGAGAACCGGTTTTTGACAAACTGGAAGCTGACTTAGCCAAGGGACTTATGAGCATCAATGCTGTGAAAGGTTTTGAAGTTGGAAAAGGTTTCGACCTTATTTCTTCGAGAGGCTCTGAATCAAGAGATGAAATGACTCCTGATGGCTATACATCCAACAATTCTGGTGGCATTTCAGGAGGAATTAGTACCGGCCAGGAATTAAANCTATCAATAGCGCTTAAGCCAACCTCGAGTATCAATAAAGAAGGTCAGACTATAGATAGTTCCGGTGAATCTAGGAAAATTAAAGTTAAGGGTAGGCATGATCCTTGTGTAGGCGTTAGAGCAACCCCCATTGCGGAGGCAATGACTTCTTTGGTCTTAATGGATCATTTTTTGAGGAATAGAGCTCAAAATGCTGACGTGTTAACTGATATACCCGATCTTACATAATAGTTATATGGCCTTTACTCTTTACGATAAGTTGTGGAATCTCCATGAGGTAACTCAGAGAGAAGACGGTACTTATTTGCTATATATTGATAGACACCTTATTCATGAAGTTACATCACCTCAAGCTTTTGAAGGTTTAAAATTAGCAGGAAGAAAGCCATGGAGAATTTCCGCGAACATAGCTACGCCTGACCACAATGTTCCCACAACTGACAGACTTAAGGGAATAGAAGGAATCAATGATGAGGTAGCAAAACTTCAGGTTGTAACTCTTGATAATAACTGCAAAGAACATGAAATATTGCAATTTGATATTCATGATAGGAGACAAGGAATTGTTCATGTTGTTGGACCGGAGCAGGGATTAACTTTACCAGGTATGACAATTGTATGNGGGGACTCTCATACNTCTACCCATGGTGCNCTAGCTACCTTATCCATGGGCATAGGTACCTCAGAGGTGGAGCATGTTTTGGCTACACAATGCTTAAAAACCTCTAAGCTTAAGAATATGAGAATTACTATTTCTGGACAACTTCAAGAGGGTGTCACACCTAAGGATGTTACTTTGGCTGTAATTGGCAGAATTGGAACTGCTGGGGGTACTGGTTATGCAATTGAATATGCTGGTTCTGTAATTGAAAACATGTCTGTAGAGGGCAGAATGACGGTTTGTAACATGGCTATTGAGGCTGGAGCTAGAGCAGGACTAGTCGCTTACGATCGAATAACCGAAAATTATATTAAAAATAGACCTTTTGCTCCCAAAGGTCATCAGTGGATCTTAGCCAAAAAACAATGGGAGAGATTAAACAGCGACGAAGGTGCACATTTTGACAAGGAAATAGAGATTGATGGATCTTCTATAGCTCCTCAGGTCACATGGGGCACTTCACCGGAGATGGTATGTGACGTAGATGGTTTGATACCTGAACCAGTCAACGAATCTATTGAGCATGCTCTNAATTATATGAACCTTGAGCCNGGTAAAAGGATTCAAGACATAAAATTAGATCAGGTTTTCATCGGATCATGCACAAACTCAAGAATNGAGGATTTGAGGGAGGCAGCTAAGGTTCTTGAAGGGAAGAAAGTTTCAAATTCGATTAAAAGAGCTATTGTAGTTCCTGGATCGGGCATAGTATCTCAGCAAGCAATTGAAGAAGGATTAGATAAGATATTCATAGAGTCAGGGTTTGAATGGAGGGCTCCGGGTTGTTCTATGTGCCTCGCAATGAATCCTGATCAACTTGGAGAAGGTGAACATTGTGCATCCACCTCAAATAGGAATTTTGAGGGTAGACAAGGATATGGTGGTAGAACTCACCTTGTTTCGCCTGCCACTGCTGCAGCCTCTGCGGTTGAGGGCCATTTTGTCGATGTAAGAGAATACATCTGATGAAAAATTCAAAAACTTTTCATAAAGGACAAGCTGTACCATTAAATAGAGATAACATTGATACAGATCAGATTATTCCTAAGCAATTTCTTAAATCTATTAAAAAGAGTGGTTTCGGACCAAACCTTTTCGATGCATGGAGATACGAAGATGAGGGGTATCCAGGCCAAGAAGTACAAGAAAGAAAAATTAATAAAGAATTCATTTTGAATCAGGAGAAATANAAANATTCGGATATTCTTGTCAGTAAAAAAAATTTCGGTTGCGGATCAAGCCGAGAACATGCTGTTTGGTCATTAATGGATTATGGNTTCAAGGTTGTTATCGCTGAAAGTTTTGCTGATATTTTCTACAATAATTGCTTCAANAATGGTCTTTTGCCTATAAGTCTTTCAAATAATGAGATAGAGACTTTATTGAACCTAGCTGAACAGAGAAAAGAGATAGAGATTGATTTACAAAATCAAATTATATTCTCGGAGGATAACGAAATAGCTATTTTTGAGATTGATCCGTTTAGAAAAAAATGTATTTTGGAGGGGCTTGATGAGATTGGTTTGAGTCTTACCCATTCCTCTGAAATTAAAGATTTTGAAAAAAGAAGGGCTGAATTATCGCCTTGGATATTTGAGGGTAAAAATCATGAAAAGTAAACACAAGGTCCTGATTCTCCCGGGTGATGGTATTGGACCTGAAGTTTGTAATGAAGCAACACGTTTACTTAGCCACATCAATGAATCTCTTGGACTTGGTATATCCCTTGAGGAATGTTCTGTTGGCGGCATAGCTTATGAAGAATATGGCACACCACTTCCAGATGCTACTTTAGCGGCAGCTAGAGAGGCTGATGCAATCTTGCTTGGTGCCGTTGGCGGCCCTACATGGGATGATCTTGAATATAACTTGAGGCCTGAGAGAGCATTACTTAGNCTTAGATCAGAATTAGATTTATTTGCTAACCTCAGACCTGCAATACTATCAACTCACCTTAGTAATTGTTCCTCTCTTAAACCAGAAATAGTTCAAGATTTAAATTTATTAATTGTAAGAGAACTCACAGGTGGCATTTACTTTGGAGAGCCCAGAGGTCGATCCGAAGATGATAATACCGCGTTCAATACCATGGTTTATAGTAAAAAAGAGATAGAAAGGATAGGAAGAGTTGCTTTTGAAGCAGCAATAAAAAGGAACAAAAGGCTCTGTTCTGTTGATAAGGCTAATGTTCTTGAAGTTAGTGTGTTGTGGAGAGAAGTCATGAGCAATTTATCCTTGGAGTATCCAGAGGTAAAGCTATCTCATATGCTTGTCGATAATGCGGCGATGCAATTGGTGAGAGACCCTAAACAGTTTGACGTAATTGTGACAGGAAACCTCTTCGGTGACATTCTCTCAGATATTGCTGCAATGCTTACGGGATCAATAGGTATGCTACCATCTGCCTCTTTAAATTCTAAAAATAATGGAATGTATGAGCCGGTTCATGGCTCTGCACCTGATATTNCAGGAAAAGGCATAGCTAATCCCATTGCAGCAATACAGTCAGTNGCNATGATGTTGCGGTATAGCTTAAACTTGAATGATGCCGCTAGTGTAATAGAGAATGCAATAGAAAGTGTTTTATCTGAGGGATATAGAACTTATGATCTAGAGGGAGAGGGCGGTGAAAAACTTAAAACCTCCGAAATGGGCGATAAGATTCTTGAAAGATTAGAATTAGAAAGATGAAAAAGGCAGAGAGAATAGCTGTTGCAGGAGCAACAGGAATGGTTGGCAAAGCATTTCTAAATTTACTTGAGGAGCATTTCTTTCCAGAGGCCAATGTTGATTTATTGGCCAGTAAAAAATCGCAAGGAAAGAAAGTCAGCTTCAGAGGTAAGAACTTATTTNTAAAAAATCTTGAGGAGTTCGATTTTAGTGATACCGACCTAGCCCTTTTTTCTGCAGGAGCTTCTGTTTCAGCTGAATTTGCTCCAAAAGCCGTTTCTCAAGGATGTGTTGTAGTAGATAACTCTTCGTGTTTTAGATACCAAGAGACAGTTCCCTTGATAGTGCCNGAAGTTAATGGATATCTACTTGAGAATTACGATTTACCCAATATCATCGCTAATCCTAATTGCTCAACCATTCAGATGTTAGTTGCCTTAAAACCTATCCACGATACATTTAAGATAAAGCGCATTGATATAACTACACTCCAAGCAGTTTCAGGTACTGGAAAAAAAGCTACTGAAGAACTGTTAAGTCAGCTTAGTTCATATAATGGCGATAATAATTTCGAAGAAATCATTTATCCTAAGCAAATTGCAAATAATGTTTTGCCTCAGTGCGATGAATTTGAAGAAAATCGTTACACAAAAGAAGAGAATAAACTTCTAAAAGAAACGCATAAAATTTTAGACCCAAACATACAAGTAACAGCAACATGTGTCAGGGTTCCTGTCATGAATGGCCACTCNGAGTCTATACATATCGAGACTGAAAAGCCTGTTGACGAAAATGATGTCGTCCAATTACTGCATAATTCAGCTGGAATAAAATTACANTATGGAACTGNCTNTATGGATTATCCTACTGCTGCNACTGATGCAGATGGAGATTATCTTGTTCATGTAGGAAGATTAAGAAAGGACCTTTGGAGTGAAAACAGAATTAACCTTTGGGTTGTGGCTGATAATTTATTAAAAGGTGCAGCTTTAAACAGTCTTCAAATAGCTAAATTATTGTTTAAATAATTAATTTATGGAAAATGTTTTGCTTAAACTCGAAACTGAGTTTTACTTCCTTACCGGCATATATCTCGAGGGTGTAATTGGACTGTTCTTAGGACTTATTCTTTTTAGCTCTGTTTTGTTTTTGCTCAAGTTTGAAAAAAGAAAAGATCCTATTTTCTCTAACATCGACGTATCGAATGAAATAGGTGATGAAAAGATAGCAAAAATTAACCTTTCCAGAAGTCTTCTTGAAATGGATCAGAATGAGGAAGCCATTAGGTTGTTAAACGAAGTCTTGGAAAGTAGTCCAAACGAGGAAGAGAAGTCCTTAGTGCAAAGCCTACTTTCTAAAGCTGAGATATAGACTATGTTATCCAGAATAGTCTTTGGTATTGAGTATAACGGTTCAAAATACTTTGGCTTTCAAAAGCAAAAAACTACAAACGAGACCATTCAGGGACTATTAGAAGAATCAATATCAAAAGTTGCAGATCATAGTATTAAAACTTTTTGTTGTGGAAGAACCGATTCTGGTGTTCATGCCTTCATGCAAGTGATTCATTTTGATACACAATCCTCTCGATCATCTAAAGAGTGGATAATGGGAGTAAACTCTTATTTACCTAAAGACATCAGAGTAATATGGTGTAAGGCGGTTGATGAAACCTTCCATGCTAGATTCTCTGCAAAAAATAGAACATATTTATTTAACGTTCTAAATAGTAATACACAGTCTGCATTATGGTCTGATAAATCTTTGTTCGTTTCCCAAAAGTTAGATATAAATTCTATGAGAAGAGCATCAAAATATCTTATAGGCGAGCACGATTTTAGCTCTTTCAGAGCTGCTGGATGTCAATCCAAAACAAGTTTAAGAAATTTAGAATCAATAAAGATTTCCAAGAAAAAAGACTTTATAACATTTGAGTTACGGGCTAATGCATTTTTGCTACACATGGTAAGAATCATTATTGGAACGCTCTTGATGGTAGGTAAAAGAGATATATCTCCAAAAGAAGTAGACAGAATCCTTAAACAAAAGGATAGAAAATATGCTGGAAAAACTGTTAGTTCTGCTGGTTTATTCTTACTTGGACCTGAATATCCACCAAAGTACAAATTACCAGCTTATAAAAATAACCTTACTTAATTTTTTATCCTTTTAAATATTTTATAATTCTGANNATGAGTTACATAAAAGTTTGTGGGATTACGAATAAGCACGATCTNAATTTTCTTATAAATACTGAGATAGATGCAGTAGGTTTCAATCTTTACAGTGAGAGTAAAAGATTTATCGATTTGCCATTTGCACAAATAATGTCAGAAAGATTACCTCNAAATATCGAAGTTTTTCTTATCTTTGTAAATCAAGAAAAAGAATTTGTCACAAAGTGTTTAAAAGAGATACCTAGGGCAATACCGCAGTTTCACGGTGATGAAACTAAAAGTTATTGTGAAAGTTTTGGGAAAGACTATGTCAAGGCAATCAGGATTAAAGAAGACACAGATCTAGAAAAAATTAATAAAGACTATAAAAATGCTAAAATGCTAATTTTCGATAGTTATGACACAGGAGCTTACGGAGGAACTGGAAAAACATTTGATCTAAACCTTCTTAAAGGACATGTAAAAATTCCTTTTTTAGCGGCAGGCGGTATCAACNAATCAAATTTTAAAGAGGCACTAAAAATANAAAATTGCATTGGTGTAGACTTTTGTTCAAGTGTTGAAGAGGTCCCAGGAGTAAAGGATCATAATAAAGTTCAGAATTTAATAGAAAAAGTGAGGAGTTTTCATGTCTGAAGAACTAATGCCTGATAAAAATGGCAGATTTGGAATATACGGTGGAAGATATGTTGCTGAGACATTAGTACCAGCTTTAGAAGAACTTTCAGAACAATATGAAATTATTAAAAAAGATAAGAAATTTCTTAAGGAATTTAAAGATGACTTAGCTCACTATGTAGGAAGACCGTCGCCATTATATTTTGCAAAAAGATGGACAGAGATTTTAGGTGGGGCAAAGATCTTCTTGAAAAGAGAAGATTTGAATCATACTGGTGCTCATAAAATTAACAATACTGTTGGACAAATCTTGCTTGCTAAGCACATGGGAAAAAAGAGAATTATTGCTGAGACAGGCGCAGGTCAACACGGAGTAGCTACTGCATCTGTTGCTGCTCGTCATGGATTAGAGTGTATTGTTTACATGGGTGAGGAAGATATAAAAAGGCAGTCTCTTAATGTCTTTAGAATAAAGCTTCTTGGAGCAAAAGTAGAAGGGGTTAGCTCTGGTACATCCACACTTAAGGATGCCATGAATGAGGCGATGAGAGATTGGGTAACTAATGTTGANGACACTTATTACATTATCGGAAGCGTTGCAGGACCGCATCCTTATCCTCAAATAGTAAGAGATTTCAATGCAGTAGTTGGTCAGGAAGTTCTTGAGCAAAGCGAATCTGTTATTGGCAGAGATCCAGATTTGCTAGTTGCTTGTGTTGGAGGGGGATCAAATGCGATGGGTTTGTTTTATCCGTTTATCGAGAAAAAAAATGTGCGATTAGTTGGAGTTGAGGCAGGCGGACTTGGTCTTAGTACCGGAAAACATGCTGCGCCACTGAATGATGGAAGAGAAGGGGTTCTTCACGGCATGAGAACATATTTAATGCAAGATAAAGCTGGTCAAGTGATGGAAACTCATTCTGTATCAGCTGGTTTAGATTATCCCGGAGTTGGACCTGAACATGCTTGGTTGAAAGACATAGGAAGAGCGGAATACGAAGCAGCTGATGATAAGGAAGCTTTAGATGCCTTTAAAGAATTAACAAGAGTTGAGGGCATAATGCCTGCTTTGGAAACTGCGCATGGCATTGCATATGTAAAGAGGATTGCACCATCTATGACAAAGGATCAGTCAATTGTAGTTAACGTCTCAGGGAGAGGAGATAAAGATATAAATACAGTCGCATCTATAGAAGGGATTGAACTTTGACCTCAAAAATTAAAGAAACTTTTTCGAAAATAAAAAAAGAGAAACGGAAAGCTTTAATTACTTACATTGTCTCCGGTGATCCAAATCCAAATACTACATTAGAAATCATGAATTCTATGGTGCAAGAGGGCGCAGACATCATAGAACTTGGAATTCCTTTTTCAGATCCGATGGCAGAGGGTGTTTCAATCCAGAAAGGCCATGAAAGAGCATTAGAAAACGGAGCAAGTCTGGAGAGTTCTTTCAAATTATTGGAAAACTTTAGAAAAGACAACCAAATCACACCAATTGTATTTATGGGATATATGAATACTTTTGAGTCGCTTGGAGCAGAGTTGTTCATGAAAAAAGCTGCTTCTGCAGGTTTAGATGGTATTTTGATTGTAGATATGCCCCCTGAAGAGAGTACTGATTTCAGTCGAGAAGCTAATAAGTTTGATATCGACATCATAAGGTTAATAGCTCCCACAACAAGTGCAAAGAGGGCCAAGGAAATTTGCTCCCAATGTTCCGGTTATGTTTACTACATATCAGTAAAAGGGATAACAGGGGCTGGAAATTTGAATGCTGAGGAGGTAATCGGGAAAGTAGGAGTTCTAAGAAAACTCACTGACTTACCAATAGCTATCGGCTTCGGTATAAAAGACGCTGAATCAGCATCTTCAGTTATGAATGTTGCAGATGGTATAGTTGCTGGAAGNGTTTTTGTTGACTTGATAGGTAAGANCGAAAATGTAATTAAAAATGTAGCTCTTAAAACAAGAGAATTGTCCGAGGTATTAAATTAAGAATGGCAAATTGGTTTGAGAAAATACTTCCTTCTTTTATCAGAAAGGAAACTACTAAAAAATCGACAATTCCTGAAGGACTTTGGCAGAGTTGTAACTCCTGCAATAACATTTTATATGTGCCAGAACTNGAATCTAATTTATTTGTTTGTCCAAAGTGTGATCATCATTTAAGGATAGGTGCACGAAAAAGGTTAGAAATTTTTTTAGATCAAGGAGAAACTATTGAAATTTCTGAAGATAAAAAACCAAAAGATTGGCTTAAATTTAAGGACACAAAGCCTTATAAAGATAGAATAANTTCTGCTGAAAAGACCAGTAATGAGAAAGAGGCGTTATTGGCCATGAAAGGATTTTTAAAAAAAATGCCTATCGTTGCCTCCGCTTTTGAATTCAGATATATGGGAGGCTCAATGGGCTCTGTTGTTGGTCAAAAATTCGTCGATACTGTGAATTATGCCTTGGAGAATAGATTACCTATGGTATGTTTTTCAACAAGTGGTGGCGCACGGATGCAGGAATCACTTGTATCACTTTACCAAATGGCAAAGACTAGTGCCGCCATTGAGAAGATGAGACAGGCGAGACTCCCATATATATCTGTAATGATTGATCCAATCTATGGAGGAGTATCTGCAAGTTTGGCAATGCTTGGCGATATCAATATCGCAGAACCGAAAGCTTTAGTTGGTTTTACCGGCCCAAGAGTCATCGAGCAAACATTAAATGTTCAACTGCCAGAAGGTTTTCAGAGGAGCGAATTTCTCTTAGAGCACGGAGCTATTGATATGATTGTTCATCGAAAGGATCTAAAAGACACTATTCATAGATTAATATCTAGCTTGATTTCAAATAACTAAGAAATAATGAACTCCGACCTTCTTTCAGATTGGTTAGAATATATTAATTGCAACAGACCCAACGAAGGCGATTTTGGTCTTGAAAGACTTTATGAATTGCACTCAAAAATTCAAAAAAATCACTTAGCTAAAAAAATAATTCTAGTTGGTGGTACAAATGGCAAAGGTTCAACTGTTGAGTATCTTAATAATTTTTTTCTTGCGTCAGGTTATAAAGTAGGAGCATATACCTCNCCTCATCTCTTCAAATTTAATGAAAGAATACGCATCAATAATATNAGCATAAGTGATAAAAGGATTATTGAGTCTTTTAAATTAATCGAAGCTTCAAAGAAAGACACTAGACTAACTTACTTTGATTACGCCACTCTCGCAGCTCTAAATATTTTTTCCAATGAAGAATTGGATGTTGCCATAATGGAAATTGGCATAGGTGGAAAATATGACCCTGTCAATCTGGTGGATGCTGATATATCAGTTATCACTAACATTGAGCTTGATCACGAAAAATGGCTTGGCTCTTCGATCGAGGAAATTGGATCACAAAAGGCCGCCATTCTGAAAGCTGATAAAATAGCAATACTAGGTTCTGAAACAATGCCATTGTCTGTTACTGAGTTCGCAAGTTCTGTTTGTTCTTCAACCTATCAATTGAATAAGGATTTTCTAGTAGAGAAAAATGAATTGGACTGGTCTTATAGTTTTTTAGAAGAAGATTTAGAGATCAGATCCTTTTCTCATGGAAGCCTAAGCATTGATTCCGCTGCATGTGCTCTTACTGCATTTAGACTTATATGTAAGGATGAGATTGATTTTAAAACTCTAATAAAAAATACTCACCTCAAAGGAAGATGTCACGTGGTTGATAATTTTATACTTGATGTGTCACATAACCCAGCTTCAGTTAGAAACCTTGCCGTTTATCTAAAGAAAAATTATAAACACCATGATTTTAGTGCTATCTTTGCAACTATGACTGATAAAGACAGTTCGAGCATCATAAATGAGATATCAGGATTAATTTCAAATTGGAATATTTGCGACATAAAAGATAAAAGATTTGATGCNACCTCTCTCCTCAAATTAACGGAGAAAATTACCAACAAAAAAGTCACATTCAAAGACAGTGTATATTCTGCCATTAAAAAAGGTTACTTAGATGGAACACCTCAAATTGTTTTTGGTTCATTTATAACTGTAAGTGAAGCCTATAGTGCCTTAGAGAAAATAAAACTAGAAAAAAGTGAAAAATATTAACTTCATACTTTTAGCAATAATATTTTCTTTTATAGCCTTGTCGGTTTTCCTGAAACCTGCCCAACCAAAATATAATCAAGGAGAAGAAATTAACTTTGAAATTCCTGAAATCACATTNAATATTCCAATTGATGAGGAATTATCTNTTCCAGACCGCGNCAACTTAGATGTGCCTTTTNATATNAACAAATCAAAATTTGCTAAAGCTTGGACCATAAAAGTTGACACTTACGATGTCAAAGATGATTTAAAAAAAGACCTGATGAGTTTAAAAAAACAAGGCTACAAGGTTTATTCCAGATATGAAAGTGAAGATCTGAAAATTTACGGACTTTATATTGGACCCACCTTACTGAAAGAGGATTCTCTAANTGTATTAGCTGAAATAAAAAAAATTGGAAATTNNAATCCTGAACTGAAAAAGTATGATTGAGACATTAACAATTATTGACTATTTTTCGATTGCTCTTATTTCTGTTTTTGGCGTACTTGGCTTTTTTAATGGTTTAATTAAAGAAATCTTT
>JGI24820J26691_1000181_pt1 | contig 17683 bp, 17 predicted proteins | sample METZYME_5_50m_FD_26691 | JGI IMG/M metagenome (IMG submission 26691) | reverse complement strand
CATCCGCCATTTTCACATGGAGAGCATTCCTGTCCGCATCGGAAAAAACAGCAACGGTCTTTATTCCCATTCTTTTTGCAGTTTTGATCACACGGCAGGCGATTTCTCCACGGTTTGCTATCAATATTTTATCAAACATCTTTTATCCTCTCTGATCGGAATCAAAGGTTTCTGGAAAATTAATTTTAATCAAGTTCAGATCTAAAATAAGCATTGCTTCATATGATCTGGCATCAAATTGGTCCTCATATGCTTTTACTTCGCGCCCGAACAGCCAACTTAAACGACCAGCATCCAAATTACCTCTTTCAAATGGCTGATCCCAGAACTGCTCCAGCAGAGCTCTAATGAAACCGTTATCGGCCCTTTTGTCAGCAGGTTTTCTGTCTCTGTAACGCTCCCGCTCTATAATCGGCGTGACCCCCTTGGGATTAGGCCGGCGGATTGTGAACTGATAATCCGTCCCAGGCAATCGTGATGGAAATCCCCTATGTTTCATCATATCATCTAATAATCCAAGAAAAACAATTTAATATGCATATAAATTCCAATCAAAGAGGAATATTGTCGTGCTTTTTCCACGGATTTTTCAATTGTTTATTTCTTAAGGCGGCAAATGCTCGAGACACTCTTTTCCTGGTCGAGCGTGGTTGAATTACTTCATCTATAAAGCCTCTCTCAGCAGCAATAAATGGATTAGCAAAGCGATCTTCATAATCCTTGGCGTGCTTTGCTATCTTTTCTTCATCACCTAAATCAGCACGGTGAATTATCTCTGTTGCACCTTTTGCACCCATCACAGCAATTTCTGCGGTTGGCCACGCATAATTAAAGTCTCCACGGAGGTGCTTAGATGACATTACGTCATAAGCGCCGCCATAGGCTTTTCGTGTAATCACAGTAACTTTTGGAACTGTTGCTTCACCGTAAGCAAATAATAACTTTGCACCGTGCTTGATTACGCCACCATATTCTTGCGACGTACCCGGTAAAAACCCTGGAACATCAACCAAAGTAAGGATTGGGATTTCAAATGCATCACAAAACCTAACAAATCGGGCTGCTTTCCTTGAACTATCAATATCTAGACACCCAGCTAAAACCATCGGTTGATTTGCAACAACGCCAACCGTTTGACCTTCCAAGCGAACAAATCCTGTAATTATGTTTTTCGCAAATTCACCCTGAATTTCGTAAAAATCACCCTCATCAGCTAACTTTTCAATTAACTCCGCCATATCGTATGGCGTATTAGGATTATCTGGTATTAATGTATCTAAAGAAGTCTCTATTCTATTTGGATCATCAAAAAACGGCCTAACGGGTGCTTTTCCACGATTATTTAAAGGCAGAAGATCAATTAGTCTGCGCACCTCAAATAAAGCCTCGATATCGTTTTCAAAAGCTCCATCTGCTACCGATGACTTTTTTGTATGAGTAGATGCACCCCCTAATTCTTCGGCGGTAACTACTTCGTTAGTTACTGTTTTTACCACATCTGGGCCAGTCACAAACATATAAGAGCTATCTTTTACCATAAATATAAAGTCGGTCATTGCGGGTGAGTAAACAGCACCACCAGCGCAAGGCCCCATTATCACTGATATCTGTGGTATTACTCCAGACGCCATGACATTTCGTTGAAAAACTTCTGCATAGCCTGCTAAGGATGCCACGCCCTCTTGTATTCGAGCGCCTCCAGAGTCATTGAGCCCAATAACTGGTGCTCCATTTTGGATAGCCATATCCATAATCTTACAAATTTTTTGTGCATGAGTTTCTGACAGAGATCCTCCAAAAACTGTAAAATCTTGGCTGAATACATACACCATTCTCCCATTTATAGTGCCCCAGCCTGTCACGACACCATCACCAGCGGGTTTAGATTTTTCCATCTCAAAATCGGTACATCGATGAGAAACAAACATATCAAACTCTTCAAAACTATCCTGATCCATGAGAATTTCAATTCGCTCGCGAGCCGTTAGCTTTCCTTTGGAATGTTGGGCCTCTATGCGATCCACACCACCACCTAGACGCGCATATTCTCTTCGCTTGTTTAATTCTTGCAAGACGTCGTTCATAAAAAACCTCAAAATTCAGTTCGCTAGTTTGTAGACACAACTTACCATAAATGGAAGATTTATTTCCGTAACGTTAGTAATGTGAGGCCTTAATATTCACAAAAAATCAAAAAAGATTTTATTGTTTTCGAACAACTGGACAATTCCTTACATCACGTATATCGGGTCCAGATGACATTATTCGAACCTGCGCGGTTTTTAGACAATAAATCACAACCACATACATTTACTCTTGTAGTTCTTGCTAGCATTTCCGCTATGGCAATGAATATATTTCTACCAAGCCTGCCATCGATGGCTGATCACTTTAGTACTTCAACAGCAACTTTGGGACTAACAGTAGGTATTTACCTAGCGGCAAGCGCTGTAATTGGAATATTTGTTGGGCCAATTTCAGATTTGTACGGACGAAGACCCGTTATCCTTGTCTCACTGGCAGTCTTCATTATTTCTTCAATTTGGTGCATATACGCATCCACGGTTTTTTGGCTCTTAACAGCAAGGGTATTCCAAGCCTGTGGCGCGGTGACGATCGTTTTATCTCGAGCTGTCATACGAGACACGACAGAGGCAAATTTAGCAGGCTCAAAAATTGGTTATGTAACGATGGGCATGGCACTCGTGCCTATGGTGGCACCTGGGATTGGAGGCTTTATTGATGCCTACCTTAGCTGGGAATATAATTTTTGGGCTTTAGCTTTAGCAGGTCTTATAACTTTTATCCTTGTTTTTTTCGATCTGGGTGAAACTGCAATTAACCGTAGTTCGTCAATTTTCGAGCAATTCAATGATTATCCAACCTTACTAAAATCACGACGCTTTTGGGCATATTCAATAACCTCTGGATTGGGTGCTGGTGCCTTTTTTGCATATCTTGGCGGAGCACCCTATGTAGCCTCCGAAGTCTTTTATTTATCACCAGAAAAATTGGGAGTTTTCTTTGGAGCACCTGCGATAGGCTATTTTGTGGGTAATTTTCTAGCAGGCCGATTTTCAACTCAGGTTGGAATAGACCCCATGATATCGATCGGTATGTTAATAAACGTATCTGGCATGCTGTTATCAATTGCCATAAGTATAATGGGATTTGGTTCGGAATGGAGTTTTTTTGGAACAATGACCCTAGTGGGATTAGGAAATGGAATTTCCTTACCGAACGCTAATGCAGGATTACTATCAATCAACCCTAAATTGGCCGGAACGGCTTCCGGTTTAGGCGGATCAATAATGATTGGTCTTGGCTCAATACTTTCGGCAATGGCAGGAATTTTATTGGCTGGTAGCAGTACTGAAATACCACTAATTGGTTTGATGTTAATCTCTGCGTTTTTAGGTCTTCTGTGCACTTTTTACGTAATAAAACGTAATAACGAACTTACCGGTTAGTCATAGTTTTAATAGGCTATCGCTGCTGAGTTTCCCATTGTGGATGGATCCAAGCAGTTTCATTAACACGAGGCATCGGGTTTTTACCTAAAATATGGTCACTTGCTTTCTCACCGACCATTATAGTGGGACCATTTAAGTTTCCATTAGTTATTTGCGGAAATATACTGCTGTCTACCACTCTGAGTTTTTCAACACCGATAACTTTTGTAAATTTATCAACTACGGCCATAGGATCACTTGTGTCACCCATCTTGCATGTGCCACACGGATGATAAGCACTTTCCACATTTCGCAAGATAAATTCATTTAGTTCATCATCAGTTTGCAGGCTATCACCAGGTTGTATCTCATATTTCACAAATTGCCTTATTGCAGGCTGCTGAAATATTTCTCGAGTTAAACGAATACACCGCCGGAAATCATCCCAATCTTTTTCTGCTGACATATAGTTAAAAATAATAGCTGGATGATCATACGGGTCCCGCGATCTCAATGTGACTGATCCACGAGACGGACTTCGCATTGGACCAACATGCGCTTGAAAACCATGCCCATTTACTGCAGCCTTTCCGTCATACCGCACAGCAATCGGAAGAAAATGATACTGAATATCCGGATATTTAATACCAGCCTTTGTTCTAATGAATGCGGCGCTTTCAAACTGATTAGATGCTCCTGGTCCTGTTTTGCTTATCATCCATCTTAGCCCAACGTAGGCTTTACCTAATAAATTCCAATATTTGTATAAACTTACAGGCTCATTGGCTGCCATCTGTATATATAATTCCAGATGATCTTGCAAATTCTGGCCAACACCAGGACGGTCAGCGAGGACTTCAATTCCGTTCTCTTTTAAATGTTTAGCAGGCCCAATACCCGATAACATTAACAATTTTGGAGAATTTATAGAGGAAGCAGATAAAATCACTTCTTTACGGGCATTTAGGATGGCTTTTACCTCACTATTGCGATCATATTCGACTCCCGTGGCTTTACCATTTTCAATTATAATTTTTCGAGCAAAACCTGAAACTAGCCGACATAAACCAGTCTTGATCGCTGGTCGCAGATATGCTTTTGCGGCGGACCAGCGTTGACCCTGACGGATTGTATGATCCATTGGACCAAACCCTTCCTGTTTTTGCCCATTGTAATCCTCAGTGATCTCATAACCTGCCTCACGGCCAGCGTTTACAAATGCTTTTACTAATTTATTTGATCGTGATCCTCGAGTTACATGAAGTGGTCCCGAATTTCCACGCCAGTCTGGGTCACCACCATGACCGGCTGAATTCCAATTTTCTAACTTCTTAAAATATGGTAAAATGTCAGCATAGGCCCATCCTGTCGCGCCCATCTCTGACCATGTATCATAATCGATGGCATGCCCCCGCACGTAAACCATGCCATTGATACTTGAGGAACCACCAACAACCTTTCCGCGCGGACAAGCAAGCCTCCTACCATTCAAAAAAGGCTCCGGTTCTGAAGTAAACCCCCAGTCATACTTCGGCATATTCATCGGGTAACTCAATGCACCAGGCATTTGGATAAGAGGGCTTCTATCGCTGCCTCCGTATTCAAGAACGACGACCGATTGTCCGGCCTCGCACAGCCTGAAAGCGGTTGCACAGCCAGCACTGCCAGCACCAATAATTATGTAATCAGCTTCTATAATAATTTCTCGCTCCCAAAGACCAGCTTAAACACACAGTTTATTTCAAGGCAATTCTTACAATTTAGTTTCATGGGTCACCGGTGTGACTTGTTTCTTTTTTGACACCGCCTCTCTCCAAGTCATAAAACTCACTGAAGAAACTATTATTGTGCCTCCGAAAATTACAAAAGGATCTACACTTTCATTGAAGAATAATGCGCCAACAGAAACTGCCCAAATTAACTGTAAAAATGTCACTGGCTGTGTCACTGTAACCGGAGCTGCCATGAAAGCCTTAGTCATTGTATAGTGACCCAAAGTAGCCAAAACTGCCACTGCAAAAAGTATTATGATTTCATCCAACCTTGGTGGCACCCAAACTATATACGCGAGTGGAAATAACCCAATCGTCACAATTACAGAAAGCATTATTACGACAGTCTCAGCACTTACCCGATTAGAGAGGTGCTTAGCAAAAAGATATGAGCCTGCAAAGAATAACGCAGTACCCATCATTGCCACATGCCCGATACTTACTTCTCTAAAACCAGGTCTCAGAATAACCAAGGCACCAACCAATGCAAAAATAACAGCAAGAACTCTACGAATTGCCATTTTTTCTTTTAAAAATATAACAGCGCCCAATGCGACGTAAACTGGTGATAAGTAGTTCATGGCGGTAACTTCCGCTATAGGAATTTGCGTCATAGCAAAAAACCAAAGCACAACAGCCAAAGTATGGAAAATCCCCCTTGCTATGAAATTGAACCATAGCACATAGTCTAATTCATCCTTTAGCGATGTTTTTAACATTGGGATCAGCAATACTAGACCCAGCAAGTAGCGCAAAAATGCCGCTTCAGGAGCCGGCACTCTGGGTCCTAAAATTTTTACAAGAACAGTTACACCGAGGAAAAGCAGTCCCGTCAATACCATCCAGAGTATTCCACGAATTTCAGGTTGATTAAGTCTAATAACTATATTTTTTTGACCCGCCATAGCTTAATAGTTTCCGAGTATTAGCGACAACGCTATAGACCACATAACTAAGGCGATAAAAACATCTAATACACGCCATGAGTTCTCGTTACGAAAAAGTGGTCTAAGAAAGCTAGCCCCAAAACCTAAGCTAAAAAAGAAAACAAAACTGGCAACAACAGCCCCTACTGAAAATAGAAAGGATCCTTACTTTGATTGGCGATAGCTCCCAGAAGTACTACTGTATCAAGATAAACGTGAGGGTTTAGCCAAGTTAACATTAAACATGAAATGACGGCCTTGTATGGAGATTTAAGCACACCGTCTGCCTCTAAACTCTTACCACCCTTAATTGCTGATTTGATTGCATAAAAACCATAAAAAAATAGAAATGCAGAACCTGCATAGGCAATGAAGCCAGTGAATTTCGGGAATGTTTCAAAAAATACTCCAAAACCAAAAACACCGGCAAGTATCAAAATGGCGTCAGAAGCTGCGCATACNAGGCATAATAGAGGNACAAACTGCTTNATTAGNCCGGCTTTNAGGATAAAAGCATTCTGCGGACCTATAGCGAGTATAAGTGATAAGCCNAGGAGAAACCCAGACAANAAATTTTCCAAAAATTTATTACCTNATTATGAAGCCTTGCTTATGCAATGCCGATTAAAATTACATTTCTTGCAGAGCCAACATAACCTCATCAGATGCCTCAAAGTTTGTCGTCACCCTTTGCACATCATCGTCATCCTCCAAGGAGTCCACCAGTTTCAAAAGTTTTTGCATCGCGTGTAGATCGAGTTCAGTGGTAGTTGTCGGCTTCCAAATAAGTTTAGTAGCCTCACTCTCACCTAATTCTGTCTCCAAAGATGAAGCTACATCATTCAAATCTAAATCAGCGCACCATATGTATGGCCCTCACTTACGCTCTCAACGTCTTCTGCTCCAGCTTCAATTGCAGCCATCATTATCGTATCAGCATCTCCAGCTTCAGGGCGATATAAAATCTCTCCCTTTCTCTCAAACATGAAACCAACCGAACCCGTTTCACCAAGATTTCCACCGTGTTTGGAAAATATGGAGCGTACATTTGAAGCCGTGCGATTTCTATTATCGGTCATCGCCTCAACAATTACAGCTACTCCATTTGGCCCGTACCCTTCATAACGAATTTCTTCATATTCATCGCCTTCACCAGCCATTGATTTTTTAATGGCTCTTTCGATAACGTCCTTCGGAACAGAATTGGATTTTGCTTCCTTAACAGCCAACCGCAGACGTGGATTTTTTTCCGGATCCGGATCACCCATTTTAGCTGCTACTGTGATTTCTCTGCTAAGCTTGGAAAATAATTTTGATCGAGCGGCATCTTGGCGCCCTTTACGGTGTTGGATATTCGCCCACTTTGAGTGACCGGCCATTTATTCCTCCATATCAAAACTTCTTTTATTTAATAACTGCTTGATGCTAGGGCAAGAACAAATTCAATGCATTGCCGTTAATGAGCCCGAACGTTGCTCGTTGTTTTAATACGATTATTTTTTGGTAATACCAAAAACATTCCAAAAAACATGAAAGCTACTGAGAGCCATAGGTACCGAGATGTCTCCTCTCCCAGAATTAAAATAGACCAGGCCACGCCCCATGCAGTGACAAAATATGCAACTTGTGCAGTAAAAACAGCCCCAGCACGAGAGACCAACCAAACATAAGCACAATAGGCAAATGCATGACAACAAGATGAGGCTATATGGGTATAATTTTCTATAGGCCATGGCTGGAAAGGGTCTATCCATTGTCCTGTAAAAATAGTTACTGGTAGAATCATAAAAGTCCCTAAAATAGAAGCTCCAGTGAATGTTTGGATGGGATCTTGGCCAGCAGTACCATATTTGTCGACATAATTTCCCTCAATTGCATAAAAAAACGGAGCTAAAAGCGCCAGTGGTATAAAAATAAGTAGATGACGATCTGGGAAGCTAACCTCAGGTGCTGTTAATATAACAACCCCTAGTAAACCGATAAATAATCCGGAAATTCGTCTGAAATCTTTTTTCTCAAGGCCCATTAACATAGCTATTGGAAAAGAAAACATTGGTACAGTCGCAATCAATATTGCAATAAAACTTGCCGGCAAATAGTAAGTTGCCACATAAGATGCTGAATTAGGGAAGATTGTTCCCAAAAGAGCTAAAACTATAAAAAGAAGAATTGTTTTTCGCTCAAAAAGAGGTCTCTTTCGGCGTACGACTAACACAAATCCGAGGACGATGGCAGCAACAACAAACTGCCAAAATATTAATCCAAATTGACCATAACCTGTAGAAACAGTAATCTTTGTGAGTGGAATACTTAAGCCCCAAGCAGCCCCCATCAAAATTAAAACTATATAAGGAATTAACGAAACATTCATTCTAAGTTGTTGCTATTTTTCCGCCGAGTTTAAACGGTTTTATAGATACAGATTTTCCGGATATATCGTCTGTCTCTACAAGTACACCACACAAAGTAGCAGAGCCAGTGGCAGGCAAGAACCTTCCTTTTGCCATACCAGTAACAAACCGACGTAATGGTTCACTCTTTTCCATTCCAATCACGCTGTCATAATCACCGCACATACCAGCATCCGTTTGGTACGCAGTACCTTTAGGTAATAACATTGCGTCAGCAGTGGGTATGTGGGTATGCGTACCAATTACAGCGCTCACTCTTCCATCACAAAAATGTCCCACGCCCATCTTTTCAGAAGTTGCTTCACAATGGATATCAACAAAACTTGCTTGTATTGCGCCACCGAGGGTGTGCTTTTTCAAAATTGAATCTAAACATGAAAATGGATCATCAAACGCTCTTTTCATAAATACTTGACCAAGAATTTGTGACACTAAAATTTTTCTGCCCCTATTATCGCTAAAAATATTAGCGCCTTTACCTGGTGCAGATTTGGCATAGTTAAGGGGCCTAATAATTCTAGGTTCTTTTTCAATAAACTGCATCATATCTTTTTGATCAAATGCATGATCGCCTAAGGTTATACAATCTGCGCCTGCGCTGAGAATATCCATTGCATGTTGTGCACTTAACCCCAGACCGCTGGATGCATTCTCAGCATTTATAATTACAAAATCAGCATCATGCTTTGAGCGTAAATTCTGCAGTTCGTTGATGATTGCAGAACGCCCTGCCCGACCCATTACATCGCCAAAAAACATAATTCTCATTAAAGATTCCAATCTTTAAAAGACTAACTTACCGAGCGCCTACCATTTACTTTGCTCATTGGAAAGCCTAATCAAGGCTGAGACCTAAGATCTAACACCGCCTTTTCTGTAATAACAAAATCTAAACTCTGATCTGTCATTTCCAATGGGACTTGCTCAATCTCTTGGCAGCTATATGCAAATCCAACAGCGAGTACAGTTTGCTTCATTTTAAGTTTTTCTAGCGTTCTATCATAAAATCCGCCGCCATACCCTAACCTTCCACCTTGTCGGTCAAATGCTACCAACGGCACAATTAATACTTCTGGATCAAAAAAGTTCTTTGACACGGGAACTTGTGCACCAAATTGCCCTTCTATCATCTCGGTGCTTGGCGTCCACTCAGCAATTAATAGTGGCTTATTCATTCCCTGAATAACTGGAACACCGACTTTACCATAAAAGGACATATCAGACATAGCAGGAAGCGGGTCAATTTCAGTCCTTATTGGCATATAACCTGCCACAGAATGGCCACGAAAATCTCCTAAAAAAGAAGACAAAAGAACTGTCTCACTGAAATCTCTTGCGTTGTGAGCTAGCTTGCGTTTCGCAAATATTTTTTTACGAATATCATTTTTTAAAGCTTGGGTATCCATCATAATAATAAAATTCCAGCAATGCTTAAAAAGGCAAAGAAACCTACTACATCTGTTACAGTTGTAACGAACGCTCCTGATGCCAAAGCAGGATCAATTCCCAATTTTTCCAGAATAACTGGTATTGTTGTTCCGGCAAGATTTGCAACGATAAGATTTATTAACATGGATATAGCAATGACAACACCCAGCATAGCAGTGCCGAACCAAAAAATCCCGATTAAACCCATCGAAACAGCAAAGATTAAACCAGTAAGAATTCCAACTCCAACTTCACGGCGAATAACACGACCAATATTTGTGCTGGAGATATCTTTTGTTGCTATCGCCCGCACTGCCACAGTTAAACTTTGAGTTGCAGCATTTCCCCCCATTGAGGCGATTATTGGCATCAATATTGCGAGTGCTACAAACTGAGCAATGGTTGCCTCGAACTGTGCAATAACAATGGAGGCAAGTATAGCGGTTACTAAATTCACCGTAAGCCATGGCAGTCGGCCTTTTACAGTTTCAATGATAGTGTCACTCACGCTACTATCTCCGACACCAGCCAACAACATAATATCTTCTTCGAGCTCTTCATCTAAAACAACCATCGCATCATCTATAGTTATAACACCAACAACCCTATTTTCTCTGTCGACTACTGGTGCCGAAATCAAATGATATTGGTTGAAAGCATAGGCTACATCTGCTTCGTCTTGATCAGCCGGTATCACTTGGAATGCATCTTCAATAATTTCCTTCAACAAGACCGATCTTTTAGATGACATTAATTTTCCAAGGGAAACATTACCCACAGGATGTAAGCGAGGATCTACCAAAACAATGTGATAAAACTGTTCTGGCAAATTAGCATTATTTCTCAAAAAATCTATCGCCATGCCTACAGACCAATGCTCTGGAGCCATAACAACTTCTCTCTGCATTAGCCGACCAGCCGATTGTTCGGGGTAACTTAGCAAGCTTTTAACAGCTACTCGATCACCCTCATCTAGCACACCTAGAATGGTTTCCTTCTGTTCTTCTTCTAAATCCTCTACCAGATCAACAACGTCATCACTTTCAAGGTCCCGTACAGCCTCTGCAAGAACATCTGGGCTTAACTCTGAAATAACTTCTTCGCGGATATGTTCATCGATTTCTGCTAAGATTTCACCATAAAATTCTTTATCGTACAATCTTATGAAACGTGCTCGGTCCGTTGTACTTAGCTGTTCAATTAAGTCCGCGATATCAGCTGGATGTAACGGCTCAAGTACTTCTGTAAGATTTACACGATTTCCGCTGGCTAGAGCAGACAGCACAACTGCCATTTTATGCTTATCAAGAACGTAAGAGGCATCTTTCGAACTTAAATCACTGGGATTTGTGTCTTCATCTTAAGCATCTGGAACCTCCAAACATTATTTTCTACCTGCATAATAGGAAGTTTATTGCAAAAACAATGCAAATAGCATTATTCCTGTTAAATAATATCAATTCAGCGATCACCCGCATCGGAGCCTAGCTTTTGAGTAAAAATACGGCAAATAAAAAAAAAATTCTGATTGGAACAGTTTTAAGTTTTAACGAAAACCCCTTTCATCACGGATTAAAAGATAGCGTCAGTGTTTCTGAAAATACCGCGATTTTAATTAATGTTAATAAGATAGAAAAAATAGGAAGCCCTTATGAGCTGGTAGCCGAAACTCAAGGTGCTGAGGTTTATGATTTTCAAGATAACTTGCTTATGTCTGGCTTTATCGATGCGCATGCTCACTATCCCCAAACTCCAATAATAGCAAGTTGGGGAAAACGTTTAATTGATTGGTTAAATACATATACTTTTCCTGAAGAAGAGAAGTATGGAAATTCTAAGTATGCAGAACAGATAGCAGACATTTACTTAGATTTTTTAATTTCAAATGGAACAACTTCAGTATCGACTTTTTGTACAATTCACCCTGAAAGTGTGAATGCAATCTTTTTAGCAGCTCAGAAAAGGAATATGTGCTTGGTTGCTGGGAAAAATGCAATGGATCGCAATGCGCCCAAAGCGTTGTTGGATACTCCGCAAAGCGCCTACGATGAATCCAAAAAACTAATCCATAAGTGGCATAGGACAGAGAGACTTCGTTATGCAATAACTCCTCGCTTTTCACCAACTTCCTCTCCTGAGCAACTATCTATGCTTGGAGAATTATGGGCAGAATATCCTGACTGCCTTATGCAGACCCACCTGAGCGAACAAGTTGATGAGATTGAGTGGGTACAATCATTATTTCCAAATACCAAAGACTATTTGGATACTTATGAGCAATTCGGATTACTTGGCGAAAAAGCTATTTATGGTCATGCGATACACTTAAAGAATAGAGAGATAGAGAGGCTAAAGGATGTCGGTGCAGGGCTTGTTCATTGCCCAACCTCAAACACTTTTATAGGTTCGGGTCTTTTTGATATGAAATATTTGCAAGAGCAAAAATTAAATATTGGATTAGCAACCGATACAGGTGGTGGCTCAAGCTTTTCTATGCTCCGCACCATGGCATCTTGCTATGAGATTGCACAATTACGTAACAATGCTCTACATCCCGCTCAACTACTCTGGCTCGCAACAGTTGGATCTGCCAAAACTCTGCATCTAGATAAGGAAATTGGCAATCTAAAACCAGGTTATTTTGCAGATGTAATAGCTTTAGACCTGAATTCTACAGATATTATCAGTCAAAGAGCAAAGTCAGGCAATTCCATCTGGGAGGCAATTTTTCCCACCTTAATGATGGGTGACGACCGTGCAATTGCAGCAACTTTCATAGCCGGCAATTTGGTTCATTCAATTAAAGTATAACCTTTACGATTATGACTGGTTAAAAGTCAAAAAAATTCCCACTTGTTAACTCTGGAGATTTTTAACAAGCCTTTTTGCCTCTTTAAACACTTCTTCCATGTTAATTGTTATTAAATTTCCGTAAGAGACTATTATTCGTCCTTCAACAATTAAGTGCTTAACTTTTCTAGGACCAGCCAATAGCATGGCTGCCGGATCCCAGCTGCCTGCGGAGTCAATCCCAGAAATATCCCAAATGGCTAGGTCGCCTCTGGCTCCAGCTTGGATACGGCCACATTCCGGTCTACCGAGTATGTCTGCACCACCTCGTGTCGCAAGTTCTAGTGCGTCCATTGCTGACATAGCATCTGCTCCGTTGCTAACCCGCTGAAGCAGCATAGCCTGACGGGCCTCACTTACTAAGCTACCACTGTCATTACTAGCAGACCCATCAACACCTAAACCTACATTAACGCCATTGCTTAACATCTCACGAATGGGCGCTATTCCCGAACCTAAACGGCAGTTAGAGCAAGGACAATGCGAAACGCCCGTATGACTTCTCGCAAAAAGATTTATTTCTTGCGTATCCAGTTTAACGCAGTGGGCGTGCCAGACATCCTTTCCAGTCCAACCTAGATCTTCTGCATATTGCCCAGGCCTACACCCAAACTTTTCCAGTGAATAAGCAATATCCTCGTCATTTTCAGCTAGGTGGGTATGGAGGGTAACTCCCTTATCTCTTGCAAGAATTGCCGTGTCTCTCATTAACTCTCGCGTTACCGAAAACGGCGAGCATGGCGCAAGGCCAACTCTTATCATAGAGGAAGCATTAATATCGTTAAATTTATCAACTACGCGTATACAGTCTTTAATGATATCTTTCTCTTTTTCTACTAGATTATCCGGTGGTAATCCCCCCAAACTTTCGCCTATGCTCATAGATCCTCTTGTAGGATAAAACCTTAAGCCTACTTCGTAAGCAGCATGAATTGTATCATCCAAAGTAATGCCATTTGGGAACAAATAAAGATGGTCCGAACTCATAGTACAACCACTTAGAGCGAGTTCTGACAGGCCAAGTATAGTAGAAATTCTAATTTCTTCTGGTCCAAAACGCGACCAAATTGGATATAGAGTTTGCAACCATCCAAACAACAGAGCATTCTGACCACCTGGCACTGCCTTGGTCAAAGATTGGAATAGATGATGATGGGTATTAACAAGCCCGGGAGTAACCAGACACCCAGCCGCATCAATAATTTCTTCTCCACCGTTTAATTGAGTATTTTTTTCAACTTTCTGTATCTCACCCTGAGAAATTACAATATCATGGTTATTCAGTATCCGACGACCTTCGTCCATTGAAATAACAAGATCTGCATTTTTTATGACTACAAGATCTTTTTTAATCATCGGAATATGGATTTAAAATATTTAATGCTTGCTGATGTAATTTTTGGTTAGCAGCTGCTAAAACCTGACCACCAAGATGTGCCGGTTTTCCAGACCACGAAGTTACAATTCCACCAGCCGCTTGAATTACACCAATTGGAGCCTGGATATCATAAGCATTCAAAGAAGTTTCAATAACTAAATCTACTTGCCCCGAGGCCACCAAAGCATAAGCATAACAATCTAGGCCGTATCTAACTAGTTTAACCTCACGAGCAACTGCATCGAAACCAATTTTCTCTTTTTCAGTACCAATTTCCGGAAAGGTGGTGAAAAGTTTACTTTCAGACAGTGCTTGTGTCTCAGATGCCTTCAAAGAACGAACACCTAAGGGTCCTCGGACTTCAGAAGTACCAAAGCCACCGATAAATCGTTCTTTAATATACGGCTGATCGATTATACCTAATATCGGACCGCTGCCTATTTGTTCGAGTGAAATTAGCACTCCCCAGGTTGGTGTGCCTGAAATAAAGCTTCGTGTGCCATCAATGGGGTCTATTACCCATCTGAAACCAGTACTGCTAGCATTTTCTCCATTTTCTTCTCCCCAAATACCATCGTGGGGGCGAGACAAAGAAATAACTTTTCTAATGGCGTTTTCTGCTGCTTTGTCAGCATCAGTCACAGGATCAAAGGCTTGTTCGTTTTTATTACTGACATCGATGTTTTGGCGGAAATATGGGAGAATGGCTTCTCGAGCACGATCTGCAGCTTCATTAGCTAAGTCTATCAATTCCTTTTTCTCTTCATTCGATAGAATTGGAAAATTAGTCATTGATGCACCCTTTACCAGAAGAATAGCTAACCCAATAAAAAACTAAAAACAAGTTGGCTTGAAATCTTCATGTACCAAAATTTGACTTCAAGTTAGTCACGGTATTAGTGTTCGCAAAATAGGAAGTAAAAATGAAAGCCTTCAGAGTAGTAGATTTTGACAAGCCTGCAATGTTTTGCGAGATACCTCGCCAGCAACCAAAGCATGGGCAAGTCGAAGTAAAAATTGAAGCGTGTGGTCTCAATTTTGCAGACTTATTAATGCAAAAAAACCAATATCAAGATACCCCCTGTCTGCCCTTTACTATGGGGTTGGAATTATCCGGTAAAATAACTTCTATCGGCCCAAATACAAAATCGCCAGAAATTGGAACTCGCGTGACAGTATTTTCAGGCCAGGGAGGCTTAGCGGAGTATGGATATTTTCCAGTAGAAAGATTGGTGCGAATTCCTGAAAAAATGCCAAGTGAAATTGCAGCTGGTTTTCAAATAGCATATGGAACAAGCCATGTTGCTCTAAATCATTGTGCAAATTTAAATAAGAGTAACACGCTGCTAGTTCTGGGTGCTGCTGGAGGAGTCGGCCTCACAGCGGTTGAATTAGGAAAGTATTTCGGCGCATATGTAATAGCGGCAGCGCGCGGACGAGAAAAGTTAAAAATAGCAGAAAAGTTTGGCGCCGATGTTTTAATAGATACGAGCAAAGAAAACCTTAGAGAAGTGGTAAAATCCCTTGGGGGTGCTGATGTGGTTTATGATCCTGTTGGAGGAGATCTATTTAAAGAAGCAATGAGAGTTTGTAAGCCAGAAGGTAAAATACTAACTATTGGTTTTGCAAGCGGAGATATTCCTTTTATCGCAGCAAATCACCTGTTGGTGAAAAACCTTTCAGTGATAGGGCTAAATTGGGGCGCTTATGTGAAGTTTAACACAGAAGTTATTTCAAAAAGCTTGGCTGACTTAATGGAAATGTTCGCACAAGGTAAACTGGCACCACATATTTCACACCTATATCCATTCTCCGAAACAAAAGCTGCCCTTGAATTGATTGAAAATCGAAAATCCACCGGTAAAGTGGTTGTAACAATATAAGATTAAAAAAAAATATTTTTTTTCCCCTACGAAGCTTGAAAAAGTAAACAAATCAGCCAATATTATGNAAAGATTAAATGTGTTTATNGGAGGCACAAATGGCAGATNACAGAACTATAAGATCAACAGCTGGGGCNAGAAGTGAAGTAATAGACAGCGGACTTCGCGCCCANATGAATAAAGTTTATGGCACTATGTCAGTCGGGATGCTTATTACTGCATTGGCAGCATGGGCTATTTCTGGGTTAGCGACAACAACAGATCCTACTTATGCAACAGCACAAATGGCTAACGGGACATTGCTAACAGCACTGGGTTCAGCACTTTATCTCTCTCCTTTAAGATGGATAGTAATGCTTGCGCCACTAGGAATATTATTTTTTGGTTTTGGACATGTGATGCGAAAATCATCTGCTGCTGCGGCACAGTTACTTTTCTTCGTCTTTGCATCTCTAATCGGAATTTCCTTGAGCTCGATTTTTATCGTGTATACATCGGTCTCGATTGTTCAAACATTTTTGGTCACATCAATAGCCTTCGCAGGCTTATCTTTGTGGGGATATACAACAAAAAAAGACATATCGGGATGGGGTGCATTTTTAATAATGGGCGTGATTGGAATAATCATTGCGTCAATAATCAACATCTTCTTGGGCTCACCAGCTCTAATGTTTGCGATTTCAATTATTGGTTTACTTGTGTTTGCAGGTCTTACCGCATACGACACGCAGAATATCAAAATTCAATATCTGCAGCATGCTCACCACGGTGATCAACAGTGGTTAGATAAATCAGCTATCCATGGTGCTCTAAGTCTTTATCTTGATTTCTTAAATATGTTTCAATTCTTATTATTGTTTATGGGAAATCAAGAATAATATTAAATATATTTTTAAAAAACCGCGTCATTGGCGCGGTTTTTTTTATTTAATCTTACCCTCTTTGTACTCTACATGCTTTCGTGCTACCGGGTCGTATTTTCGTACAACCATTTTTTCAGTCATTGTACGAGCATTCTTTTTGGTCACATAGAAATGACCAGTATCTGCTGATGAATTTAATCTTATTTTAACGGTAGTTGGCTTTGCCATACAATTTCTCCTGATAACGCAAGGATCATACCTCTGATCGAAATAGCCTTTTAATGAACATTTCGTCTGTGTCAACGTCAATGCTCCGATATTATCAATTATTTTCTTTGTTTTAATAGTATGCGGGAGGCCTGTAAGCCGGATTCTGTCCTAAAGGATTAACCTTTATGAATGGCCATTCATCTAAGTTCGGTGTTACCAACGAACCTCTAGCTGCCTACCCGAACCACTAGTTCAAAGCAAATCCGCGAAAATAAAAGCGCATAACGCTAAATTAACGCACGTGGCTCCTATTCGGCATTGCTCCCGGTGGGGCTTGCCATGCGGTTCATGTTACCATCAACCCGGTGGGCTCTTACCCCACCTTTTCACCCTTACCCAAGCAATTGACTTAGGCGGTTTTTTTTCTGTGGCGCTTTCCGTCGGGTTACCCCGCCCGGGCGTTACCCGGCACCGTCGCTTTGTGGAGTCCGGACTTTCCTCGAAGTTAAA
>JGI24820J26691_1000179_pt1 | contig 17757 bp, 12 predicted proteins | sample METZYME_5_50m_FD_26691 | JGI IMG/M metagenome (IMG submission 26691) | reverse complement strand
GACAGATTTGGACTCCAATTTCACCCAGAAGTGAATGACTCCGAGTATGGAGCAAAGATATTCGAGAACTTCGTAGATATCTGTCGCAGGGCCCTTTAGGGCCCAATTACGCGATGAGCAGATTGAAGAAGGGCTGGTAAGTCGGCGGCCCGATGGCGAACAGGCTTACGCTCTACAAGTGCCGCTCCTGCAACCGCACAGACAGAAAGGAGTACGATCCAGATGGGAACGTGCCTTGCAATCACTGTAGTTCCATTATGGAAGCAATCGAGGTACGATACAAGTGTGTTCGCTGCGGGCACATCGAATGGATGGAAGTTGGGGCAGTAGGTAAGTCGTGCCACAAGTGCGGCTACCGAATTTTTGTCAAGCCGCGAAAGGAAGGAACCGACCGCGGCTACAAGATTCTGAAAGCGCGATGAATACACATTCTTCCTGTGGAAGTAATGGCGCGGAGTTCAAGACCCGCCTAATTCACGCTGATACGTGGCGAGTTGGCTGAGTACACATGCTCCGCGTACTTTCGATGACTTAGCGGTCCCGACAAGTGTCCGCGAGTCACTGAGAAGCGCCAGTTTATCCTCAGAACCTCCGCACCTTCTGATTACAGGGCCTGCTGGTGTTGGAAAGACCGCATCTTGGCGATTGGTAGCGCGCCAGATGCTAGGCCCAGGGTGGAAATCTACCACACATATCTTGCAAGCTCGAGACTTAATGCGCACCCGTGGTGCAATGGCTAAGTTTGAGGAATTCCTTAGACCAAGTGGAGCGGGCTCCACTGATACATTGGCCGGCCGGATGAGTCTAGATGCCTACGACCGCGGCATCATTTCAGCCTCAGAAGGAGATGTAGCACCGGCGGGGGTCGAATTAGAAATCGAGCCGGGTAGAATTCCTGTTAGTCGATTGTTGGTGATTGAAGACGCCGACCATCTTGGAGGAATTAGACAAGCATACCTTCGCCGAATGATGGAAACAGTAGGGGTGGCTAGTAGATTCATCCTTGTTGCTAGAGCCCCTTCGCGTCTTATCGACGCAATCCGTTCTCGAACCCAAATGATTCGCATCCCTTCCACAGACAGAGAGACTGTAATCAATACAATGCAATCTATTGCCACATCGGAAAAATTCTCTGTAGATGAAGGCGTACTAGGTGATTTGGCCTATGTAGCAGAGGGTAATTTACGAAAAGCCCTCTTCACGTTAGAGATGCTAAACGCCCGGGGTCTAACCGACGACCGGTCCGCAGTACATCGTTTGGTTCAGGCAACAACTTTGCAAGCCGGCAGGCATCTTCTGGAACTTGCACTACGCGGTCGAGTTGTTGAATGGAGATGGGAGAATGTTAGAGGGCGCCGTTCCAAGGTTTTGGGCGGCGCAATAGCGGAGATTGATCGCTTGATGAACGACCATGGATTGGACGCCGACGATATTATTTCTCAACTCCATGATGTCCTCGTCGGTCGCCGCCTTTCACTTCCCGACGAACTCCGCTCAGAGTTACTTTCTGCATTGGCGGTTTGTGATACTCAGATTCGTAGTACAATGCACGCTAGAATCCCCTTCGAGAATTTCCTACACAAGGCTGCAACGTCTGGTCGAAAGCACGGCCTTGCCTTCGGTTAATGGCGGGCGCGGCAGGATTCGAACCCGCGGTCCCTGGCTTAGGAGGCCAGTGCATTATCCAGGCTATGCTACACGCCCACTCCGCCGACCGCATCCCCCTCAAGAACTCTAAGGGTCTCAAAATCACCACCTTGACCCCAAAATAGAGCCGAGAGAATCAAGCCATGTTCGATGTCGGACATACATGGCGGGTGAGCGTAGCCTCCCAACTCCTTATGCAAAGGAGAGTGACCGTCAGGTGCAACAAGAGCAAGCACTGAGCCTGAGAGTTAAGGCTAGGGACGCAGGTAGGAGGTTCTGGGTAAGAATTGCCACAAGTCGACCCCAACCACAGTTGCGTACCTTGTTATCTCTGACAGCCCCGATTACGACTGCTCTGTTGCTTATTCGATGGGAGTATGCTTCATTCCCATTAGCAATCGCGCTTCATGTTGCACTAAGCCTTAGCCTAATTCCTGCCTTATTCGCCGCATCTTTCGCTCGAATGTCTGCTAGAGATAGACTGCGCTTACGGGCGGTAGGCTTCCGCTCAATGAATTCCTATCCGGGTGTAGAACGTATCCTAAACACACTCGATGAGAGAAGAATCAGAGAGAGAGTAAGAGTTTCTTGTAGCATTCTTGCAACTGTCGCCCTCGCTTCCCTATGGAATCTAGACGCAGGACAGACTCTAAGCTCGTTAGTTTTGGGAGCCTGCATCGCACTCTCGGTAATTTCGGCTTTCAATACTCAACAACTTGAGACATCAATTCCAATGCGTTCGAATTCATTCCCTCTTCTGTCTTTGCACGCTCCAACACTACACGATAGTACGCTTGATCGAGTATTGTCAGATCTTGTAGTAGCGCATCTAGATCCCGAAACGGCTAGTCATTGGGATATTTGGATAAATTCTCTATTTGATGATGTTCGAAGCGACCAAACTCCAGAGTCAGCGGTTGAACACCTGCTTGAAGCACTCCATTTGGAACACCTAGGTTTGCTCGATGAGGAGGGCCTACTAAGTGAAACACGCAGAGTCTTCAAGGTCTCAGCAATCGATGGGCTTTTCTCATCAACTTCCAAGTTCAACATGATAACTCTCAGGCGACTCCTTGCCCACACTAGGGCTTGGCAACCCGGCCTTTTCCGACTAACTGACAGATTACAAGACTCAGTCATTAGAGGCGACCCGAGCCTCACCGAGGAATCTTGGAGACTAGATCTTGACTTACCTCCTCGGTGTGGACAGGGTCAAGGAAATCTGTTCGTCATGATACACAACCACTCAGGCAAGAACCAGTCAATTGAGGTCGACATACTAGCTGCCGAAGGAGAGCCCGAACTTCAGACACTTCGAGTCTTTGCTAAAGCCTCGGCTCAACCCAATTCACAAATTCCTCTAGCCGACCAAAGAGGCGAATTAACCGAATCCTTTGGTCGCCTTCTTGCCGACTCAACAGTGCTCTGGATAGGCTTGGCGTGGCCCGACTCCATATCCGGGCCACACCCTGTACAAGTCACATTGAGAAATGAGGAAGGAGAGACGATTGAATCAATTGTAGTAACCACCATACTTTCATCCGGAGTTCAGGCAGAAAGTATGGGCCATAGAATGGCAGATGCTGCATCCGAGGTACGAAGAATCGCCCTCGCCCTTGCAGATTAAAGGCAATTTTCGGGGCGAAGCCCCGAGCGTCATCTTCATGTCGCAAACACGATTCGCCCAAGACGAGAACCATGGAGTCTTGGAATCTAGTCATCGTCGGCTCGGGCCCAGCCGCCCTAAGAGCCGCTATTGCCGCAGCCGATGCTGGAACAACACCGCTGCTCTTAGAATCCTCAGGAATTGGCGCAGGAACGGCGGGCACGGATCTAGCCGGACTTGCAGTATCCATAGACGAAGTAAGCTCATCCGGACATCGTGATGACACAATTTCTGCCGGTGGAGAATCCACCGACAAGGTCGCAGCCGCAAGGGTATGTGGAGAATCTCTCAGCGTTCTTGCAGAATTGGAAAGGTGGGGGTTGGTTCTCCGCCGCCGAGAAGGAGGGCTACCTCATGCGGCTCAGGTTGCAGGACACAGCATGCCGAGAATGACCGGCTGCGGAGATGCGACTGGACGAAACATCACCCGTATTCTAGAAGAACAGGCGATGAAGAGAGGGGTTGTTCGCCGTTCCGATATCCAAGTTATGTCGTTGGTAATGGACGGAAAGCAAGTCAGAGGTCTAACCGCTTACGATTCAAACTCCGGTCAAGTGATTGGGATTCAAGCCAAGGCTGTAGTTCTCGCTACTACTGGTCATCAAGGAGTTTGGTCCAGCCCATCAGACGGAGCAGGATTGGGCTCTGCTCTGATTGCGGGGGCCGGTCTTTCCCTCACCGGAATGGCAAACAACCCAACACACCCACTGACAGTAAGGGGAACAGACCTCAAGATAACACTCGATGTNTTAGGCTCAGGAGGCAGAGTCAGAAAATCCAACGGCGAGGACGTTGACCCGAGTGAAGTCGGCGAAGATGATTGCATTCTAGATTTGAGAGGCTTGGAATCTGACGCTCAGACTTGGTTCTCCAATACACGAAATAGAGTCAAGGACAGAACAGGCCTAGATATTTCTCGTGAGGTTATTCCAATCACAACGAGCATTGCAACAACTACTGGAGGCGCTCCTGTAGACGAGCATGGCCGAGTAACCTTCTCCAAAGGCAAAAAGTGGGCCACTGGAATCTATGCAGCCGGACGATCTGCAAACAACGGGATGCATGGAGAGAGTGTGTTGGCAGGCAACCTAATGCTCGATGATTTAGTCGGCGGAAATAATGCTGGAAGCCACGCCGGAACCTGGGCCAAAGAAGCAGCATTTGGCGGCTCAAATTTAGTTGAGAAAGCAATTGAAAAATCCTCAAAGATGTTGGATTCTCTAAAATCTGGCGATGGCGCTTCTGTGGGCCAAGTCTCTGCAACTTTAGCCTCAGTAATTTCTTCTTGCACGAACGGATCTAGAGACGAATCTTCTCTCAAAGCAGCCGCCGATGCAATTGCAGATATGAAGAAAAACGGAATCAAAGTAACCGATCAATCAAGCGTGATGAACACCGAGATGTGCTCGGCTTTGAAACTTCAGGGAATGCTAACTTTGGCAGAGCAGATTACAAAATCTTGAGGACTTACAATGAGCGAAGAACCAACAATCTTCACTCGAATCATCAACGGCGAATTACCCTGCCACAAGGTGTATGAGGACGAACTCATCATCGCCTTCCTAGACATTCAACCTCTAACAAGGGGACATACATTGGTTATTCCAAAGGAACCAGCACCTTCCATGGACCAATTGAGTTTAGATTCCGCTGCGGCTCTTGGCAGGGCTTTACCGATAGTGAGCAGCGCAGTACTCAAGGCGACTGGAGCCACAGCGTACAACCTAATCCAAAACAACGGACATGAGGCAGGGATGTCAATCGCCCACGTTCATATTCACATAATACCACGATATCCAGACTCAACACACTCTTTCCTTTGGGAGTATGGAAAGATAGATCATGACGATGCAAAAACTCTCGCTGAAAGCATATCAGCGGCCACAGATTAGAATCGGTGTATTCTCAACCCCTTGCATCCTCCGAAGCCTCGTGTCGGACTCAGAAGGCGCGCCTGAGATACTCCCTGAGTTGTCAGAAAGCGCGACTAGATTGAAGCGAGATAAACTGACTCGAGTCCCATACAATCACGAGGGAAAGCATCCTGGAAAGAGATGGGCTCAACTAGCACTAGATTTGATGTTTGAATTGGGCAATAAGGCAATTTTCAGAAGATATGACGCCGATCCAACCCCGCCTGCGGAGGGAGGTGCGATCTATGTTGCAACCCACATCAATGGTCTAATTGACCCCATGGTAATTATTCGGGCACAAAATAAGCGAGTAATTTCACTCGGTCGTCATGATTTGACCACCCGCCCAGTAATCGGATGGTGGTCGAGAAGATTTGGGACGCAACCGGTTCTCCGTCGAGCAGAAGTAGAGGCCGGAGTTGTAGATGCCGATTTTGCTAGATACATCAACGACAGAGGTATGTTGACAGTGGCCTCTTGTCTGGCAACAGGACATTCGGCAGTTGTGATGCCAGAGGGCAAATCACACCAAGACAGCAAACTCCATGCATTACGAACAGGCTCATCACGCGCTGCTCTCGCTTCTGCTGCTATTGCAGACGAGAAGGGCTTACCTGCCCCAGTAATCCAAACCGTTGGTTTACATTGGCGAACTCATCATTGGCTTCGTACAGATAATTATGTTGAGTTCGGCAAATCGATTGAGATACCATCTACATATTCGTCCGAAGATCGCGCTCGTCTAGTTTCTGGGGAATGGGTCGAGCCTGATTATGAAGACACCAGAGAATTACGCGATCGAATATTCGACACACTTTCCCCCATGACTCCCGATGCCCCAGATTGGGAAACATACCGTTCATGGAAATTATTGGCTCACCTTGGCGCGAACAAAGCCAACGCTCCTCTGCGAACACTGGCTGAAGAAGTCCGAGCTACTAGAGAGGTAAGAGAAAGCATTGGTAGAGACGAAAATAATCCAATAATCGACCAAGCAAAAGAAGCCGCAGAAACCCTCCACAAGAATGACTTGTATGCTACATCTCTAGATTCTTCAAATCGCTTGAAAGGAAAATCAATTTCTGAACATCTCTTAGGGATTCTTGGTTTACTTCTGATATTTTCCACTTTACCAATCACACTGCCTTCATCAGGGCCACAGTGGGGTCTTGCAAAATATATGGCCGAAGGTAGTGACGAGGGATTGGACTCTCGTACGACTTACTTCATGCTTGCAGGAATGTTTTCACCGATATTTTTCTGGCCCCCTGTGGCATTGTTGGGCACCTACCTGTACGCGGGTTTATCGGTGCAATTAGTGACTTTATACACATTCATTTTACTCATGCTCACATTCTATCTTGCCGCCTCAATCGCATTAACCGGCTATGATTTGTGGTCCGACTCTGTAACAGCATCTCGCCGTGTGAAATTGAGTAAGAGCAGCGAGGGAGAAANATTTCACGAACTCGTTGAAAATATCTCTTCTAGACTCGGCGCTCTCAAATAGGACTGCCAATAGCCGACATTGATGGATGGTAAGTCGGCGGCTAGTGCAGTTAAGGATTGGCTAGCTCGTGAGAAACTGGAGTCTAGAGAAGTTACAGACGCTCAAGCACTTATTCATCTACATGTAAAATATCCACCAACTAAACAAGGCCACGTCTTCAATGTGGTAATTCCAAAAAATCGAGATTTAGTACTGATTTACTCGATTACCAGAGTCGATGAAGGGCAACAAAATGAGATGCGCGACCATGGAAAAGAAGACCCCGATGCTTGGGAAAAATGGCTTCATGACACTAGAATACAATTGACCCGTTCTAACCTTGATTGGGTNCTCCATGTNGGNAAGCCAAAGGACGAGTTACCAGGCCCTCTACAAGCGTTTAACCTGTCAAGTCCAATATGGTTCGACGGCCTAAGCCAAAACGAATTTATGCAGACAATGAGAAGTGTATGGCTTTCCAAATTGGAACTTATTCATCAAGTGAAGTACGCTTATGGAAAAGGGATTGGTAAACCTGGAAAGGTGGATGATTGGGAGGCAAAGAAAGCCAAACAACGTACCACCAAACCACCAAAGAATGAACCGAAAAGCCATTCGATTGACACAGATGAGACAGGTGGTTTCGGTAGCGAATTCGACCCCGCCGATTGGGTCTGAAATTCCAATCTATTGGGATGAAAATCCTTCTTTATCCTAAGGGATATGGATGACGCGTGAGCGTGTAGGTTAAGTATTCAAAGAAACCAACAAGGATTGTTGTAGCAGCAATGCTGGAGGGAACGAGATGGAGACAAAGAAAGTAAGGAGTAGCATGACGTTAGTACTCATCATGGTGATGAGCCTGTTTGCTACGTTAGAATTCTCAGATAGAGCAGAAGGAAGCGAGATAGTAGTAACAGATGCGATACAGATAGTCGCTAGCGGAACTCATAATGACAGAATGGTTGCAATGGATGCCGATTCAATGGGCAATACTCACTTCGTCTGGAGTAGAAACACCCAACATCTCTACTACAAAATGCTCGATCCTAGAGGTGATGTTCTAATCGACGAAACTCAAATCTCCAATCCAGGCACCCACCGTGCTAACCACCCAGACATCGCCGTAGATCATGCTGACAATGTTCACATTGTTTGGACAGATAAATCAGGTCAATGGACGATATTCTACACCCTCTTAGATCCGTCCCAAGATGACCAAGATGGCAGCTCAGGTTTGGATGCTGTACTTTCGATAATCAATGATGAAGAAATTGCCAGCCACCAACAGAATCGTGACTGGCCAGCGGTGGCTGTGGATTCTCAGAATAACCCACACATAGTTTGGGAAGATTCCTATGAACCACTCGACAAATTCTACCAACAACCTCAGATATACTACTCGATGCTAGAAATTGACCGCCCAGGTCGCCAAGCAATTGTTGCAATTGGGAATACACTCCTGACTCCAATTATCGGACACAAGGGCCACCCAGATGTTGCAGTTGACGCAGACGATTTCGTGCAAGTAGTCTGGGACGACACCCGCGGTGGTAAGGTAGAGATGGTCGCACCTATCGACACATCTGGTTCAATGAATACCGAATGGGCCGACATGTGTGTGGTTTTCTATGGAGGCAACTTCGCAAGCGGAGGATTCTTTGAAGGACTAAAACCAATGCTCGAAGATGGAAATATTACGGTATTCGAAACACTCTATGCACTGAGCGGAAACTGGCCGTCTGCAGCCACCTCTGGTAACTGCGCGACCGCATACCAAACCGGCGGCTCTGGAAGCCAAGGCCCTCGCACAACCCATCTCGGTCAAACCCCATTAGACGACTCCGGCGGTATTCGCTATCTTACTGAAGTAGTCTACGATAATACTGCAACGAACCTTCCTCAAGACGGAGGATATTACTCCGAATTCTGGGGCCCTGGTACAACATGGGCCTGCCTATCTTGGAGAGATACCCAAGGTCGAATGGGCAACGCTGCAAATCCACCAACACAGTTGGACCACAGATGGAACCCGAATGCTACTAAGATTGTAATTCCAATTTCTGATGAAGGGCCATACGGCGGTGACCCAGCACAAGCNGCTGATGATCTGCAAAGTATCAATGAGGCACATGACGCATGTGTAGAGGCAGGCGTCGTTCCTGTACCGTTGTTGGCCGCAGGTTGGGGTCAAGGTTCGACAGAAGTAGGATCACACATGCAGGACCTTGCCCAGTGTCCAAATGGATTCGTATCCATCTCCACCAGAACCTGCCCTGGCTCTACGATTCGTAACACAGATGCAGGTGGAAAGATGTACAGCTTCCCTACTTCATCAGGTAGTGCAACCGAACTTCAACAAATGGTCGAAGCCCTAGTATATCTAGCAACAAATAATTCTCGTGAAATATTTTTGACAATTCTGGATCCTTATTCTGTATTGGACAACCCTCCACCTGGTTGGACAAAGGGAACTTCGGGAACAACTGTATCGAATAACCAGTATGTGGAGGACATCGGTCCATCTACAGACCAGTTGGGATATGGTCACCTAGTCGTTGTAAATGATACCCGAATTACCCTTCAGGATGCATTCAGCCTACATCCCTCAATCGCAATCGATTCCTCCGGTAACACACACGTTGCATGGATGGATGGCCGGGCCTACGGCTTCGAAATAGATGTCAACTACGAGATATATTACTCCAGGCTAAGACTTCGTGGCTCCGCGGCTTGGGATGGAGCACCTTCAGGACTACCATCCTACGGAATAAAGCAAATCACAGACTCCGCGATATCTACAGTAGAGGGTCTCAATAATCTGGACAGTCAGAGGCCATTTGGCGCTAATTCACACATGCCAGAGATTCTAACAGATTCCTTCGACAATGTGCACATTGCCTGGCTCGACAACGGAAATGAAACTCAGGGCGAGACCATAATGTACACCCGCCTAAATCACACAAATGATGCTCATCCGAATGGTTTCCCACTTAACTCGTTGGCATCGGGAATAATTGAGCCATGGGAGCTACACGAAATCTCAACTTGGGATTCAGATAAGTTAGGCCCTAACTCACCCTATGCGCCAGACCTAGGTCAGCCGCCTGCATTCGCAAATGACCTAGGTAGTGGAGTGCATATCGCTTGGTCGGACACCAACCGATGTGATGAAAACAATAACCAAGGAAGATACACTCTATGTTACGTACACGTACTAACTGGTTTGGTATCGGTAGATTTGGCCGATGATGAGACATTCTATCACACCATTGAACCGGGTCAGCAGACTACCTATAACATGACTATCTCAAACCCAACTCCTGGACCAGCAGAACTTGTCGCAGATACTTACGAAGTAACTTTGCTTGGAGTGCCAAATAATTGGACAGTAACCCTGTTCTTTAGTTCAAATCACACACCAATTTTCGATTCGACACCGGTTTTCCTTCGCGGTGGAGATGTAGTGCCGGTATACATGCGCGTTCGCGCACCGACTATCTATCAAGCCCACGAAGACGAACTAGCTGCAATCACTGTGAGCGTCGTATCTTACAAGGATCCAGCGATTAATGATGAAAGGCTCACATTGACTTTGATGGATGTAGTTCACGGAATTAATCTCGACACCAGTCATTATCAGGTAGACGTAGAACAGGGGCAATCAGCAATCTTCTCGATTACTGTAACGAATACAGGAAATGTATACGATACGTTTGCATTCTATGATCCAACCACTCATGAAGGTCAGACTGAATGGGGCTTACCTTTCGGTTGGGGAGTTTCCTTCCCGACGTCGCTTTCCCTAGATCCAACCCAATCGGTAACGCGTAACCTGCAAGTTAGTGTCCCAACCTCTCAGGAACCCGGAACCTTCGTGATTTATCTGAAAGGCTGGTCTACTGGAGAGCCGGTATTATCGATTGATAGAGGGACCTTTGATGTACTCGAATTATGGGTTAATGTATCGATAAGGAGTTCTGGAAATATTATCTTCAACCTAGGAGAAACAAAACAAGACGTTCTACCAGGAGAATGTTCCGAATTTGACATAGAAGTCACCAAGCATTACACACCCGGTTTCCTAGTCTTTACAACACCTGGCGGCCCGGATGAAAGGCCACCTGAGATTTCAGAATCAACATGGCGTTACGACAACTGGGTAATCGACCTAGATTTTGAAAATGCACCGGGTGGTAACGGTATAGGAGATAATGATCCGCGATATTGGGGCGTTATTGATACGCCTTATACTGTAACTGCAATAATGTGTGCTCCATACAATGCAACGGCAGGACTTGGTGAATCTGTCACCGTCAAAGCTAACCTAGAAGGAGCACCTAAGGTCAGAGACTCTGTTGTATTGGTAACGAATGTAATTCAAGTCTATGACTTAGAAGCAACAGTGCCACAATCCACACTTGAATTGCATCCAGGAGAGTCCTTCCAATTGGATACAACGATTGAGAACATAGGTAATGGCCCAGACAGATTCGACATTGCTGTAAATTCGATAACAGATTCAAACGGAGGCTCAGCGGTCTGGGATATTGAAATCCCAAGAGTGACCTTCGAAGAACTTGATAGGGACACATCACAAGACATCCCGATTTACATTAATGTTCCAGAGAAGACTTACGCAGGCGAATACACAGTCCGTCTAGATGTCTTGAGCGAGGAACCATATGAAGGAACCAAATTGAGAGATACCATAGTTCTGAACATCGATATCGTAGAATTCCACGATATGCGAATAGAACTAGATCCAGCTATCGAATCCAGAATCAAAACCACCGCGCCTGGTAGAACCGTGCGCTTCACAATGAATGTCAGTAACTTTGGAAACGTCGACGACCACCCATCGATACACAACCACACCGAGAACTCTGCCGGCTGGGATCCAATTCCTGGCATGAACACTCTCAGTGGATGGGCAGTCAGTTATGCTCTGATCGAGGGCTTCGATACCGAATTCCCACTCGAACGCCCTTGTGTTCAATTGACAGTTGGTCAAGACACCCCTACAGATGACTGCTACGTAACCGCAGTGGGTACATCTGCAGGAACGGTAATGCTTCCAGTTATGCCCGCGTATACCACCTTACAACTGGTTGCGATAATCGAAATAGATCCTGGGGCGACACTGCAAGATCGTGAAATTGGAATAAAGGTCCAATCCGCCTTCGGGTCTTCAGAAATCGATGGTGATCACGACGAGACTCCAATCTGGGAGGATTCCTGTACCATCGATCAAAATGAAGACGGCATACCAGACCTAGTTCGCCCATTCTGTGATACAAATGAGCAAATCCTTGAGCTCCGATTGAGAGCGCCAGACCTTGAAATTATCAGTGTCGAAGTTGACACGACTAAAGCCAAGGTTGGAGATATGCTACCAGTAACTGTAGAAATAAGGAACGTTGGAAATATACATGCTACTGATGTCAACATCATTCTATGCGTCGACCAATCGAAGACGTCGATTGAGAAGAATGGATGCCTAGAGGAAAATGTAGCCTACAGACAACTAATCGAGGCTGTCATGCCTGTTGGTAATAATGGAGACGACTCGCCGCCGAAGATTACCCTTCTGTACTTGGTAAAGGCAGGCACCCACGACGTTGTAGTAGTAGTAGATCCAGACAACAATATCGTCGAATCTAATGAAGATAACAACATAATGAAAGTTCCTGGCGGAAAAATGGGATCAAATTGGGGAGCACTCGATCTTGGAGTTGAGATAGTCGCCCAATATTCGGTTCCAGCAATCATCCTAGGGGCTACAATCGCTCTGATGTGGGTTGCCGGAGTTGTCATGTACGGACGCAGAATGGAGGCTTTGGCTCGCTTCGCAGAAAAGAGTAGCCTAATGGCCAACCTAAGCGATGATGATCAAGTCTTCTGATTGGAATTAACGGGCTAGCCACCACGGCAATGGTGTCCCCTCACGAGCAGCCACAAGGCTACCCGTGCTAGCGGCGAAGTCACGGAGAAGCCTTTCTCTCAGCCCATCCATCATAACTTCTGCATCCATCGATTGGATACGTAGCCCCTGAGAAAACAAGTCTAGATCTAAAGGTCTTCTTGGGTGATTTAGCATAGCGTGGGCAAGTTGTCTTTCTTCATAGGTCTCAGAAGATTCGTCGATGGTAGGGGCAACTTTCTGCATTACTTGCTGATGTAAGGCGATAATCGCATCTCTCTGTTCGTCAATTCTCTCAAGTGCTTTGTCCATATCAGAAAGCATCGACATTGCTTCGACTAATGGAAGCCTCCTGCGAGTACCAATATTGTCTACTACAGAGTCCAAATCTCCCGGTAGATTAGAAGACAAACGAATAGGCCCTCCTTTTGGCATAGTTCTGTGTTCGGCACGGAACAGATTAGGCCCCAAATCGAGTCTTAGAGAAAATGATTGATTGACAGTGTACATTTTCTTCGGCGGCCCTCCTTTTACAGAGGGAACTTTCTCAGAGTCAACAAATCCAGCCTCTTCGAGAACTCTAAGATGCTTTACCACGGCTTGTTGACTAATATCCAGCAATTCTGACAGCTGCAAAGGATAGTGTGGCTCCTTAGCGAGATGCTTCAAAATGTCTCTACGTGCCTTGTTTTCAAGGATGTTGAGAGCCTCATCGAAGTCCACCACGACTTACCAACCCGAGGTTGTGTAGTGGAGGGGGGAATAAAAACCCGAGTGTATCATGAAATTGGCTAATTCCAATCAGCCTTCGTCCCAACCCTTCCAATCATCATCAGAATCGCCTTCTCCAATTTGGGAATCACTTTCATCAGAATCAGACTGAATATTTTGCTTATTTGAGGGATTTGTAACAAACGGTTCAGGTACACCAGAAGTATCGTTATTTTGCTCCCGGTATGCCCGATAGAGTTCATCAGTTGTCATAACTTTACCATCGATAACCAGTCCACTAACTTGTTTTCCATCTTTACTTGAGCTATTTCCTAGCATCAATATTGCAAAGATCAATGCAATAATTCCGCTAATTACTCCTAAGCAACAAGTACCGAAAGCTGCAATAATCAAAGGTTCAGTCAAAAATTCACTATCCGAAGCTGAATCATCGACTAACCACAATACCGAATTACCTTCATTATACAATGTGTATGTTCCTTCATTACACCCAGAGGGGAAGCAAAATACCCTAACCGGAGAATATGAAGTTCCATTGACGAACCTTTCACTATGTAGTCTACCCGGTGAATTTCCAGAGAATTCTTCTCCCTGCTCATCCATCAATCGCAGATCTGCACCCGGGTCTCCGCCTTCACTCTGCCTTAGTGCAACATAGACGTGCCCACCTACAAAATCTACTGCGGCACTTTCTCCAGATTCAAGCCGTGCTACATTTTGTTGTTCGGGATCTAGCATTGGCTCCATATTCTCATAGGCGCCCGGTAGGAGCGCCATGGATGTGATTAGCAACAACACAGAGATTGCAGAAGACCATTTGGCAATCCGCCGGAAGTTCACAGCCACACCATACTCAGTAGGCGTTCACATTTGATGCTTGGTCTCATTATCGCCCTAGGATTTCGGCAAGTTTCTCTGGAAGATAGGTCTCAGTTACGAAATCTAAACCGTATTTTGCAAGAGACTGCTGTTCAGCTTTCTTTCCTAACTCAAGCATCAGTTTGATTTCTTCTTGCCATTCAGAGTCAGCAAATCTAGGGTCGCTTAATTCTGCATTAAGGGCCTGAATGTCTTTGCTAGAAAGATCATCAGCGGGTAGGTCATAGGATTCAATATCGCCAGCCCTAATACCAAGATAAACAGCACTCGGCGTGGCAAGATATTCCGAAATATGTGCGGTTTTGATAGCACCATAAGCGATCGAAGCGTAAATTCTGTATGACCAAGGATCACCGTCAAGGAATACCAGAACAGGTAGGTTCCATTCCTCNTTCATTCGCTTAATAATTCTGCGAGTAGAACGTGCCGGCTGTCCTTTGAGATGAACTAGAGCACATCTAGCTGACTCGTCAAATCCGTTCTCGACCAATCTGTCAAACATACCACCAGTCTCTATGGCCATGATAAAATCGACATCATGATCAACTAGGCGTAATTTTTCGAGTTCGACATTGTAAGGGACGCCATAACCCGAATCGCCAACATCGTCTCGACAATTTATCCGCATCCATTCACCTCGGCGATTCCTCTCTTCGAAGGTGATATTTCCTATGATTCTAGCACCATCTTCTTCAGGTCTGAGTTTAAAATCCTCTCTCATACATTTGGTTATAATTTCCAAATCTTCCGCCAAATTGTTACTTTCATTTTGGGAACCAAATTTACCATGACCCCATCCTTCTGAAATGTAATACATTTCTCTTAGGGTCGAGGATTTTCCAGCCTCAATCATTTCTTCGATAAATTCCGTAACGTGCAGTGCACGCAATAATTGCCTCGCACTTCCAAGAGAGGTCGCATCTCGCGTGGACTTCTTCTTCCCGTATTTGTATACCCCGAGTTTCGAATCAAAGGAAATGTTCTGCTTTGTTCTTACAGGCAACGTCATTGTTGGAGGCTCTCCCTTGAGCATCTTGTTGTGCATCTCACCTGCGATATCATGTAGCGCTTCGATTACCTGCTCCTTTGTGTATCCATTCGCACTCATTCAGCACCACCATCCCTCATACCAAACCAATCTTCATCCTCGGAAGGAATCACTTCCGTAACCGAGGCAGTTGGTTCAGTCAAATCTTCATTGGACACTTCCTGAAAATCCACTACAGGTTCGGCTCTGTCCAACACCCTCTCCAATGATCCAATATCATCGGGCTTTGCGTGTTCGGCTTCGGCGACGGCCAAAGCCTCGACTTTGCGCATTTCATCGAGTAATTTCTCATCGATTTTGTTTGCCCCAATAATATCGCCATTTCCACGGAAGAAAATATCCGTTTCATTCCAATCACCTTTTGTCAATCCTTCAACTGTGAATCGTATTTCGGCAGATTCACCAGGATTGAGAGTATCTAGTCTCCAAGCCCACAACCCGTTGGTTTCCTTTCTTCCACCTCGGGGATTTTCAGCCATTCTCACACCGTCCCCTTCGGGCCATTTTGCCAGTATAGTATAGGCCCGGGCCCTTGCGGTGTAATTGTAAATCGTAACAGAACAAACATTCTGCTTGGCGTCATTATCCCAAGAGACCTCGTCTTCGAGGAATACCGCATTCATTATTCGAGTAATGACCGGAGATAAGTCGGGTTCATCCCTTCCCAACATCTCACTTGATTTTCTTGATATTTCAGGTAAAATGATATTGATTAAGTCGAATTTTTCTTGAGCCTTCTTTCTTTGCTTACTCTTTTTCAAATGATTTTTCAGACCTCTACCGACCTCTAACATAGCCTTACGAATTTCTTCAAATACCTCTTCATTATCTGAAACAGCTTCTTTAGCTTCACTGGTAAATTGGACGTTTGTAGAAGCAAGATGAATCAATACTGCAGCGGGGCCTTTAGGCAGACCTTTCCCACCCGGGTGATCTAACCCGTATCTCTTCCAATCTACAGATTCGAGTGCCTTTGTCAAAAGACAACCACCTTGCTGGTACATCAGAGGAACTCGATTTGCAAATCGAAGCACTTCAATCGGCCCATCTGCTGCCAAATCTCCTCCGAAAACAAGACCAACTTCGATTTGGAACGGGTTTCCTTGACTCACTGCAGGCTTACGTGTAACCGTCGAGGCAAATCTAGAATCGATTGCTTTCGAAAGTCCCTTTTTGATTAGAATCTCTTCAATAGGAGAGAGACAATCGGTTGGAGGCGCTAGTAATTTTACTTCTTGAAAAGAGTCTAACATGGCTTGTGCTTCATCAGCCTTGATTCTAACAGGAGTTCTTCCTTCCTCTAATTCCGCCTTACCAAGAATTTCTTTTGCGGCCCTCATACTAACTCCAGAGAAGTTGTGCCTGAGGAAGGAAGTGAGCTTTCTTTCGTCTGCCTCTTTCAGCATCCTCTGAAGTTGCCCAAGATGAATCCCGTGTGGATGTGGCTTGATTTCCTCAACCACTCTTGGTAATTTTTCTGTGGTTCTTATCCAATGGCCCTGATCAATTATTTCTCCATCGGAGTCACGCACGATTAGTTGGATTGTAGCGTGAGGGTTGACGATACTCGTCATACGAAGATATTGGTGAACGGATTGTCTTCCTCGCTGATATTTTGCCTTCATCACGGTTTTTATTTTCAGTCCGCTTACTACTTCCTCACCATCCTCAAACCAAACATCTCTAATTTCATTAGATTTGGTGGCCTTGTTTTTTCTAGTGTCTAGACCAAGATCAACGTGTACAGCCGAACTATCAGACTTGATTTTAGAAATTACATGAGTCTTTGAGCCGGTTGTCAATTGACTGTACATCACAACTCCTGTGATCCCAATTCCTTGCTGACCACGAGTTTGTCTAATTGCATGAAATCGCGACCCTAGCAAGAACTTACCAAACACATTCTCAACAGAATTTCTTGGAATACCAGGACCATTATCTTGGCAAATTAATTCCAGTTTGTCACCTTTGAGTTTGTTTATCTCGACCTTGATTGTTGGTAGAATTCTAGCTTCTTCACAAGCATCAAGTGAGTTATCAACNGCTTCCTTGACGGCCGTAATCACTGCTCTTTGAAGGGTGTCGAAGCCTAGGAAATGCTTGTTCTTCTCGAAGAATTCACTAATCGAAATCTGCTTTTGTTTACTTGCAATATTCTCTGCATCTGCCATCGCGACTACCCCCTTCAGGTCCTCCCATAGTCCGAATGACAAGGGGCCTGCTTGTGGTCGAGGCCGCCCGAGTGCTCAGGGCCTTTAACTCTGTTCAAACAAATTTGGATGCCAGGCAGTAATCTTTCCAGTGAATGCACTAGCCATTACAGTCAGAGGGCTTGCTAGGTACAATTTCCCTGGTCCAGAGCGTCCTTGGAAATTACGATTTATCGCCGATACTGTAACTTGTTCTTCTAGATCAGAAACCCCTGGTCCAGCGCCAATACAAGCACCACATCCAGGGTCG
>JGI24820J26691_1000174_pt1 | contig 18028 bp, 13 predicted proteins | sample METZYME_5_50m_FD_26691 | JGI IMG/M metagenome (IMG submission 26691) | reverse complement strand
GGGTTTAGAGCTGTCGTATCAAGCTTCTTTGCAGATATATTTAAAAATAATTGTTTAAACATTGGAGTACTTCCAGTTCAGGTCAGTGAATCATTTCTATCAGAAATATTTTCAGAAATTGATAAAAATTCAAAAAATATATTTGAAATAAATCTTGAAAATCAAGAATTTAATATTATTAGCTCTGGTAAAAAAGAGGAATTTAAAATTAGCACCTACAAAAAGAGTAATATGTCAAATGGTTTTGATGATATTGATTATCTCATTAACAAAAAAGATCAAATTTCAACTTTTGCGAATAAATTAAGATACTAATGAGACGTAGTTTAGAAATAATGGATACTACTCTTAGAGATGGTGAGCAAACATCTGGAGTTTCATATTCACCCAAAGAAAAATTGACAATTGCAAAACTTCTAATAGAAGAACTTAAAATTGATAGAATTGAGGTAGCATCGGCTAGAGTATCAGAAGGGGAATTAAATTCAGTAAAACAGATTACTAGTTGGGCAAAAAAGAATAAAAAAATTGAAAGTGTAGAAGTTCTAACTTTTTTAGATGATGGAAAATCAATAAAATGGCTTTTAAAATCCGGATGTTTGGTGCAAAATCTTTTAACAAAGGGTTCTATTAATCATCTTAAATACCAGCTTAAAAAAACTCCTTCAAATCATTTTAAAGATATTTTGAAAACGATTGCGAGAGCTGAAGAAAACTCAATTCAAACAAATATTTATCTTGAGGATTGGAGTAATGGAATGAGAAATAGTAAAGAGTATGTTATGGATTTTCTTGATTTCTTGTATGATAAAAATATTAAAAGATTGTTATTACCAGATACACTGGGTATTCTTACACATCATGAAACATATGAATATATATCTGAGATAAAAATGAAATATCCAGATTTTCACATTGATTTTCACGGACATAATGATTATGATTTAAGTGTAGGAAATTCAATGGAAGCAATAAGAGCTGGTTGTGATGGATTACACCTTACAATAAATGGTATGGGGGAAAGAGCTGGGAATACACCTTTATCAAGTGCTGTTGCAGCAATAAAAGATTTCATGCCAAATATCAATATTAACGTAAATGAGAAAAATTTATTTAAAGCAAGTAAATTAATATCAACATTTTCAGGTCAGACTGTATCATCTAATAAACCTATTGTTGGTGAAAATGTATTTACTCAGACTGCTGGTGTTCACGCAGATGGTGACAACAAGAAAAACTTGTACTATAATAATCTGAATCCCAACAGATTTGGTAGAAAAAGAAGGTACGCATTGGGCAAAACATCTGGGAAAGCAAATATCAAGAAAAACTTGGATGAATTAGGCATAAAGTTAAATGATCAGGAACTTGGTATTATTACCTCTAAGGTAATAGAACTTGGTGATAAAAAAGAGAAGGTGACAATTGAAGATCTTCCATATATAATTAATGATGTATTAGATTATCCTACTAAAAAGAATAATATTAAAATTGAATCGTATGTTCTTACTCATGCAAAAACTTTAAGACCATCTGTATCAATATCATTAATTATCGATGATACCCTTCACCAAGAGAGTTGTTCAGGAGATGGTCAGTTTGATGCTTTTATGAATGCATTAAAGAAAATATATGCAAAACAGAAAATAGCACTTCCAAAACTTATTGACTATGCAGTGAGAATTCCACCTGGTAGTGACTCAGACGCGTTTTGTGAAACAACAATCACATGGGATAGCGGTTCAAAAAAGTTTAAAACAAGAGGACTTGATACTGATCAAACTGTAGCTGCTATAAAAGCAACTGAAAAAATGTTAAATACTGAATAATTATGAAATTAAAAATAGCTGTTCTACCTGGAGATGGGATCGGACCAGAAGTAACAGATCAATCAATCAAGGTTTTAAATTGTGTTGCTGATAAATATAATCACAAGGTTGAAATTAGTGAAGGATTAGTTGGTGCAACTGCAATTGACGAATATAATGATCCTTATCCAGATTCCACCCATAAGATTTGTAAGGGTTCAGATGCGATTTTATTTGGTGCAATCGGTGATCCAAAATATGATAACAATCCTAAAGCTAAAATAAGGCCTGAACAGGGATTACTAAAAATGAGAAAAAAATTAGGGCTGTTCGCTAATCTTAGACCAACAATCATTTTTGAATCTCTTCTTGATCTGTCTCCTATAAAACAAGAAAGAATAAAGGGTACAGATATTCTTTTTGTTAGAGAACTAACTGGTGGAATATATTTTGGTGAAAGAGGAAGAAAAAACAATGATAATTTTGCATATGATACTTGTCAATATTCTAGAGAAGAAATTGTCAGAATAGCAAAAATGGGATTTGAATATGCAAAAAAAAGATCAAAAAAACTATGTTGTGTAGATAAAGCAAATGTTCTTGAAACATCTAGACTTTGGAGGGAGACAGTTCAAAGTATGGAAAAAGACTATCCTGAAATCAAAGTTTCATATGAGTTTGTTGATGCTGTAGCTATGAGGCTAGTTCAATGGCCAAGTTCATACGATGTCCTTATAACATCAAATTTGTTTGGTGATATACTAACTGATGAAGCTTCAGTAATTTCGGGTTCAATGGGTTTGATGCCCTCAGCATCAATTGGTTCGGGAAATGCATTATATGAACCTATACATGGATCTTATCCAGAAGCTACTGGAAAGAAAATTGCTAACCCTATTGCATCAATTTTATCATTATCTATGATGCTTGATTATTCATTCAATTTAAAAGATGAGTCTGAAATTATTAATAGGGCTGTTGAAGATTCTCTCATAAATAAACATACAACTCCCGATTTAAATAATGATACTAAAGCATATACCACTGAAGAAGTAGGAGATTATATAGTAGATTTTATAAAAAATAATTAAAGGATATAATCAGTAGAAATGAAATTAGAATCATTTGAATCTAACAACTTCTTTAAAATTCTATTATTATGAACATTATCTTTAGAAGCAACGAATGTTCTTATAGAAAATGCCCTAAGAGCGTCATGTACACTCAAAGTACTTACCGCTGAATTTTTTCTACCTGTGAAAGGATAAATATCAGGACCTCTTTGACATGAACTATTCAAATTTACTCTACAAACTAAATTTGCAAGGGTGTCAATTAATGGACCAATTTTTTTTGTATCACTTCCAAAAAGACTCACTTGTTGTCCGTACTCAGATATTGCCATATCATCAAGGGGTTCATCTATTTTTTTAAATGGGATAATTGGTACTACTGGACCAAATTGTTCTTCTTCAAAAACCTTCATTGAACTATTTACAGGATATAATACTGCAGGGTAGCAATAATTATCTGTTACTACACCACCTTTATCGTTAATCACATTAGCACCTTTAGAAATAGCATCCTCAATTAAGTCCTTGATATAGTTAGGTTTTGAAGGTTCTGGCAGTGGAGTTAGAAAAGCATCTTTATCCCAAGGCATTCCAAACTTAAGATCATCAACAGCCTTTGCAAACTTNCTGTTAAATTCATCTACTATAGACTCATGGACATACAATACTTTTAAAGCAGTACATCTTTGGCCATTATAAGATAAAGAACCAGAAATACATTCTTTAATTGTTAGATCTAAATCAGCATCTGGAAGAATGATTGCGGGGTTTTTAGCTTCTAAGCCCAGAACTAATCTAAGTCTGTTTTTATTTGGGTGTTGATCCTGCAAAGCAACAGCAGATGAACTATGACCTATTAAAGCCAATACATCAACATATCCTGTCTTCATTATAGGTGGACAAATTTTTCTACCTCTACCGAATAATATGTTTACAACTCCTGGAGGAAAACATTCTTTAAAAGCCTTTAGTAGTGGTGAAATTAATAAAACTCCATGTTTAGCAGGTTTAAATATAGTAGTGTTACCCATTAGAATTGCAGGGATGAGAAGACAAAAAGTTTCGTTTAGAGGATAATTGTAAGGTCCTAGACAAAGAACTACACCAAGAGGACCTCTTCTAATGTGAGCATGAATCCCTGAGTCTTTTTCAAATCTAGAAGATGACCTGTCAATTTTCTTATATTCATCAATGGTATCATAAATGTATTTAACGGTTCTATCAAACTCCTTTTCAGAATCAGTCTGATTCTTTCCTATTTCCCACATTAAAAGCTTTATTACTACTTCACGATGCTCTTGCATTTTATCAGCAAATCTCTTCATACATTTTAACCTATCTATAACTTTCATTGTAGGCCATTTACCTTGGCCTCTATTAAATGCTTTTTTTGCAGATTCAAGAGCTTCTAATGCTGATTCAGAATCCATGTCAGGGATTGAACCTAAAAGAGTTGGAGAGTACTCCCCCCCTTTTTTAATATCAATAGTAGAAAATACTTCAGAAGTATCCCCCTCCCATTTTTTTAGTTCTCCATCAACTAGGTATTCTCTACAATGGATTTCATCAATTTTATATTTTTCCATGGATATAGTTTTATATTAAAAGGCGAAGTGTATCAGGTTTTTCATTTAAATATTCCCCAAAGAAACCATTTTCTTTCATTTTTTTCATTAAGTCAGACAAATCTTTAGAAAATTTTAACTCAATTCCAACAATTGCTGTTGTATACTCTCTGTTATTCTTTTTTACATATTCAAAAAACGTAATATCATCATTTTCACCTAATACATTATTAACAAATTCTCTTAATGCACCTTTTCTTTGTGGAAATTTTACTATAAAATAATGTTTTAGCTTGGAATAAAGTAAAGCTCGCTCCTTTATTTCAGCCATTCTAGTAATATCATTATTACCCCCACATATAAGCACACCAATATTCTTGTCTGAAATATCTTTATCATAAATTTCGAGTGCAGAAATGCCAATTGCACCAGCTGGCTCAACCACTATTCCATCTTTATTGTATAATTCAAGTATAGTTTGGCATATTTTACCTTCAGGGACAATTATGAGGTCATCTAAATGTTCTTTACAAATCTGAAAAGGTATTTTACCAATTTTTTTTATTGATACGCCATCTACAAAATTGTCAATTTTTTTTAATTCAATTATCTTATTTTGTTTTATCGAGTCAAACATAGCTGGTGCTCCTTCAGCTTCAACTCCAATAATTTTTGTTTTAGGAGATAACTCTTTAAAGACAGATATAACACCTGCTATTAAACCTCCCCCACCAATTGGAATAACTAAATAATCAAAATGTTTGTCAATTTGATCTAGAATTTCAAGAGCAACTGTACCCTGTCCCTCAATAACTTCTTTATCATCAAATGGATGAATAAATATGGAGTCAACACTCAATTGTTTTTGTGCCTCTTTTTGAGCATCATCAAAAGTATCCCCAACTAAAACAATTTTAATAAAATCACCACCAAACATTTTTACTCTTTCAACTTTTTGTTTAGGAGTTGTTTCTGGCATATAAATTGTGCCAAAAATTTTTAATCTATTGCATGAAAAAGCAACACCTTGAGCATGGTTACCTGCACTTGCACATATTATTCGTTTTTCATCTTGGGAATTTTCCAGATTTAATGATTTAATCTTGTTAAAAGCACCTCTAATCTTAAANGAACGAACTTTTTGAAGATCTTCCCTTTTAAAAAAAATNCTAGAATTTAATTTTTCNGANAATCTCTCATTAAGTGTGAGTGGAGTGACAATAGAAACATCTCTAAGATTTTCATANGCTTCTCTAACTCCTTTTAAATCAGGTGTTTGCATTTTATAATGCTTTTTTCATTGAAGTCATATGTTGTCTTAATTCATCACCAATGATTTCAATAGAATGGAATCTAATGGAGTCATTGATTTCAATTAATTTTTCATTATCAATTGAATTTGAAGCTTTAGACATTTGGTCTGATCCTATAACATCACTGTCAACTTCTTTGAAGAATTTAGAAAGTAATGGAATTGCATCATTGTTAAACAAATAACAACCATATTCTGCAGTATCTGAAATGATATGATTCATTTCATATAGTTTTTTTCTGGATACTAAATTTGCTATTAAAGGAAGTTCATGAAGAGATTCATAATAAGCAGATTCTTCCTTTATACCAGCTTCAACCATTGTTTCATAAGCAAGCTCAACTCCAGCTTTTACAAATGCAACCATTAATATTCCATTATTAAAATATTCCTGTTCAGATATTTCTTCTGAAGTTGGATTAGTCTTTTCAAAAGATGTTTGACTTGTTTCTTCTCTCCAATTTAAAAGCTCTTTATCATCGTTTTCCCAATCTTTCATCATTGTTTCAGAAAAATTACCTGATAATATATTATCCATATGTTTAATAAATAATGGTGATAATATACTTTTTAAATCTTCTGCTAATTCATATGCCTTTACTTTTGCTGGATTAGAAAGCCTGTCCATCATATTTGTTATTCCACCATGTTTTAATGCTTCAGTAATTGTTTCCCAACCATGTTGAATCAACTTTGCAGCATATTCTGGGTTAGTTCCAAGTTCTACCATTCTGTCAAATGAAAGAATAGAACCTGTCTGCAGCATTCCACACAAAATAGTCTGTTCACCCATTAAATCTGACTTTACCTCTGCAACAAATGAAGAATCAAGTACACCAGCTTTGTGTGATCCCAATGAAACTGCATAAGCTTTTGCAGCATCAAAGCCTATTTTGTTTTTATCATTCTCTGGATGTACAGCTATTAATGTTGGAACTCCAAAGCCCCTAAGGTACTCCTCTCTTACTTCAGAGCCTGGTGACTTAGGCGCAACCATTATAACAGTTATATCTTCTCTAACTTTAATTCCTTCTTCTACAATATTGAATCCATGGGAGTATGATAATATTGAATTTTTTTTCATAATTGGCATTAACTGTTCAACTACAGGAGTATGATTTTTGTCTGGAGTTAGGTTTATTACTAAATCAGAATTAGGTATTATATCATCAAAATTTCCAACATTAAAATTATTAGAGGTTGCATTAACAAATGATTGTCTTTTTGAGTCTATTGATGATTGCCTTAAAGCATAGGAAATATCAAGACCAGAGTCTCTCATATTTAATCCTTGATGTAACCCTTGGGCACCACATCCAACTATAGCAATTTTTTTATCTTTCAAAAAATCAACTCCATTTTGAAACTCAGACGAGTCCATAAACCTACATTTACCTAACTGCATTAATTTTTCTCGAAATGATAGACTATTAAAGTAATTCTTCATTGTATTTATTTTTGGTTTTTAAAAGTATTTAAAATTTCTGAAATTCCCATCTTTTCTTTAGAAACAGCAATTCTTCCTGACCTTGTAAATTGTAAAAGACCATAAGATTTTAGATCCTTATACAACTTCTCTGTATCATCTCTAAATCCAGTTTTTTCAATGACAAAAAATTCTGGATTAACAGTAACTATTCTTGCATTTGAATCTTTTATTACATTTTGTATATGTCTTTCCTCAAATAAAGAAGATGATTTCATTTTGTAGAGAGCTGATTCTTGAAATATTGTTTCTGAGTCAGTATGATAGAATGCTTTGATAACTTCAACTTGTTTCTCAATTTGTTTTACAACTTTTTCAACACCAGAATTAGTCATTTTTACGACTATAATAAATCTAAAAACATCCTTAATTTCTGATTCAGAAGTACTAAAACTTTCAATATTTATATGTCTTTTAAGAAAGATAGCTGACAGTCTGTGAAGCAAACCAACATTATTTTCAGTATAAACAGATATAGTATAATTGTTTTTCTTTTCCATATTAACTTAATCTAACGTCCGAAACAGATGCTCCTGAGGGTATCATTGGAAATACATTATCCTCTTTCTCTACACATATCTCTAAAACATATGGTTTTTTTGATTTAATCATTCTTTCTACAGCAGGCTTTAAGTCCTTTCTATCATTTACTCTCTCCGAATCTAAATAATATCCTTTTGCAATTGTTACAAAGTCAGGATTAATCATTTCTGTTGAAGCATACCTTTTGTCAAAAAACAGTTGTTGCCATTGACGAACCATACCCAAGAAGTCATTATTTAAAATAACTATTTTAACTGGAATTTGAAGCTGAAATATAGTGCCTAATTCTTGAATTGTCATTTGGTACCCCCCATCACCTATAACTGCAACAACCTCTCTATTCATTGCACCCATTTTTGCACCCATTGCAGCAGGAAGAGCAAATCCCATAGTGCCAAGTCCACCTGAAGTAATATTACTTTTTGATTGAATAAAGTTTGCATATCTACAAGCAACCATTTGGTGTTGGCCTACATCAGTTACGATTATTGCATCACCCTTTGTTTGTTCGTTAATTGCAATGATAGATTCTCCCATAGTTAATCCTTTTTTTGAAGGATTTAAATCAGAGTTAATTACTTTATCAAATTCTATTTTCATTAAATCATCAAAATTTGAAATCCATTTTTCATGAGATTTTTTTTCAATTTTTTCAGTAATTAACTTTAAGGACTCTTTACAATCTCCTATTATTGGAACTTCAACTTTAATGTTTTTATTTATCTCTGCTGGGTCAATATCTAAGTGAATAATTTTTGCCTGTTTAGCGTAAGTTTTAGGATCTCCTGTAACACGGTCATCAAAACGCATACCAACAGCAATAAGCAAATCACACTCATTTGTTAAAAGGTTTGGACCGTAGTTACCATGCATTCCAACCATTCCAACATTAAGTTCGTGGGATGTTGGGAGAGCTGATACGCCAAGAATAGTCCATGCAGCTGGTATACCAGATTTCTCAACAAAACTTTTGAACTCATCCTCTGCATTTCCAAGTATTACTCCCTGACCCCAAACTATAAAGGGTTTTTTTGCCTTATTTATTAATTTAACAGCATTATCAATACAAGAACTATCTATCTNAGGGAGTGGATTATAACTTCTTATGCCTTTACATTTCGAATACTTATAATCGAATAATTCAAATTGAGCGTCTTTTGTAATATCTATAAGAACTGGACCAGGTCTCCCTGATTTTGCTATGTAAAATGCTTTTGCAAAAATCTCGGGAATTTCAGAGGCTTTTGTAATTTGATAATTCCATTTTGTTACCGGCATTGATATACCAATAATATCAGTTTCTTGAAATGCGTCAGAACCTAAAAGATGAGATGGTACNTGACCAGTAATACAAACAACAGGTGTAGAATCTATTTGAGCATCAGCTATTCCTGTTACAAGATTTGTAGCCCCAGGTCCTGATGTAGCAATGGCTACTCCAACTTTACCTGATGATCTTGCATAACCTTGAGCTGCATGAATAGCACCTTGTTCGTGTCTNGCAAGTATATGTTTTAGTTTATCTTGAAATTTATAAAATTCGTCATATACAGGCATTATAGCTCCTCCTGGATATCCCCATACTAAGTCAACACCTTCATTTAACAATGAATGTATTACAGCTTCAGCTCCACTAATCTTTTTTTTCTTCATAATTTTATTCATCAGTTACACACCCACTTGATGCATTTGAAACTGATTTAACATATTTATACAAAATTCCTTTTTTAATTTTTAAATCAGGTTTAGACCAATTTTTAATTCTATTTTTTATTTCATCATCTGANAGATCCACNAATATTTGATTATTCTCNGAATCTATAGTAATCATATCACCATTTTCAACAATTGCAATTACTCCACCATCAAAAGCTTCAGGNACAATATGACCTACAACAAAGCCATGAGTACCTCCCGAAAATCTTCCATCAGTAATTAATGCAACATCTTTACCAAGACCTGCTCCCATAATTGCAGAAGTAGGCTTTAACATTTCTGGCATTCCAGGACCTCCTTTGGGTCCCTCATATCTAATTACAACAACTTCTCCTTTGTTAACCTTTGACTCTGCAATAGCANTTAAACATTCAAACTCACTATTAAAGACTTTAGCTGGACCTGAAAATTTCAATCCCTCTTTACCNGTTATTTTTGCAACACATCCTTGTTCAGCTAGGTTTCCTTTGAGAATTTGGATATGACCAGATTCTTTAATGGGATTACTTACTGGAAAAATTATATCACTTGATTTAAGATCAGGTGATTTGATTTTNGAAAGATTCTCTTCTATAGTTTTACCAGTTACTGTCATACAATCTCCATTGAGCATATTATTCTCTAGCATGTATTTGAGGACAGATGGAACCCCTCCAATTTTGTGAAGATCCTTCATTAAATACTTTCCACTTGGTTTAAGATTGGCAATGTAAGGAGTTGAATCACTAATTTCCTGAAAATAATCAATCGATAGATCTAAATTGGCAGCTCTTGAAATTGCAAGAAAGTGTAATACTGCATTAGTAGAGCCTCCTAAAACAGTTATAAGTCTCAGGGCATTCTCTAAAGATTTTTTTGTTACAATATCAGAAGGTTTAATATCCTTTTCAATAAGTAGCTTCATTGCTGATCCTATTTGAGCACATTCACTGACTTTCTCATTGCTAATTGCAGGATTAGATGAATTGTAAGGTAGAGACATACCTAAAGCCTCAATAGCGGATGCCATCGTGTTTGCAGTATACATTCCACCACATGCTCCAGCACCTGGACATGCATTTTTAATTACGTTCTTATATTCTTTATCATCAATCTTGCCNGATACCTTCTCACCCCAGGCTTCAAATGCAGAGACNACGTCTAATTCTTTATTATTATAACAGCCTGAGTCTATTGTTCCTCCATANACAAGTACACTTGGCCTATCGAGTCTTAACATAGCCATTAATGCTCCAGGCATGTTTTTATCACAACCAACAACAGTAACTAGACCATCATAAGACATCGCTTGAACAACAGTTTCCATAGAATCAGCAATAATATCTCTGGATGGAAGAGAGTATCTCATACCAAAAGTTCCCATGGAAATACCATCACTCACTCCTATTGTATTAAATATTAATCCAACATATTCAGATGCAGAAATACTTTTTTTAATCTTGACTGATAAATCATTTAAATGCATGTTACAAGGGTTGCCTTCATACCCAGTGCTAGCTATACCAATGAATGGTTTNTCAAAATCTTCTTCAGATAAACCAATAGCATGTAACATAGCTTGGGCNGCAGGTTGAGAGTCATCTTTTGTTACTACACGACTAAATTTGTTGTACATAGCATTTAATTATTTATTAAAATTATTACCATGATACCATCTTTCTTTATCTTTTTAAATAATTTACCTATGTTCAAAGAAATATTTTATTAATTAATATACTGATAATCATTATTTTAGTAGTATAAATATATCATATCCAAATTAATAAATATCATTTTCGAATATAAATAATTAGATTTGAAATCAATTATGGAACATAAGGAAATTGATAATATAATTAATTCACAAAAAAAATTTAGTAAATCTAATTCTAATTCTGTGAATTACAGGATTCAAATTTTGAATTCATTATTAAAATCTATTGAGAANAATGAAGAAAAGATTTATGNTGCTTTAAAAAAAGATCTTAATAAACATGAATTTGAATCTTTTTTATCCGAGATACTTTTAGTTAAACGAGAGATTAAATTATTCACAAAAAAACTAAAAAGATGGTCTAAAAAAAAGAAAGTAAAAGGTTCAATATTTAATTTTCCATCTAAAAATTATTTAGTTCCAGAACCATATGGCAATGTTCTAATCATAACACCTTGGAATTATCCTTTCCAGTTATCTTTAACACCACTTATTGGTGCTATAGCAGCAGGAAATACAGTAATAATCAAACCATCAGAATTAGCTCCAAATACTTCAACTGTTTTAAGAGAGTTAATTGAATCTGTTTTTCCAAGAAACTTAGCATGTGTGGTTGAAGGAGATGCTTCAGTTGCAAAGTATTTATTAGAAAAAAAATGGGATTATATATTTTTTACAGGAAGTACAAGAATCGGAAAAATTATTGCTGAAAAAGCTGGAAAAAACCTAACTCCAATTACACTTGAACTAGGAGGAAAGAGTCCTTGTGTTGTTGATATTGGAGTGGATATAGATAAGGTAGCTAAAAGAATAGTTTCAGGAAAGTTTGTGAACTGTGGTCAAACATGTATTGCACCTGATTACATAGTTGTTAATAATCATGTAAAAGATGAGTTGATCTCAATGATTAAAAAAAATATAATATTAACTTATGGAAATTCTTCGATAAAGTCTGAAAGCTATGGAAGAATTATTAATAAAGATAATTTAGTNAGACTTAAAGAAATTNTAAAAGAGAATGATGTTGAATTTGGAGGTAAAATCGATGAAGAAAAACTTTTTATCGAACCTACTTTAATAATTGATCCAGATTTAAACTCTGAAATCATGAATGATGAAATATTTGGACCTATTTTGCCTATTTTGTCATATGAGAATGAAAATGAAATTCAAACAATAATTGAAAAAAATCCATCCCCACTTGCATTCTATATATTTTCAAAAAATCAGAAGTTCATTGATAAACTTGTTCAAAATAATAAGTTTGGAGGATGTGTTGTAAATGATACATTAATTCATTATGTAAACCCAAATTTACCTTTTGGCGGTATTGGACCAAGCGGAATGGGAGCATATAGAGGTAAGTTTTCATTTGATACATTTACTCACTACAAACCTATTTTAGAAAAAAAGTCAATGATTGATCTACCATTTAGGTATGGTCCCTATCCAGAATCATTCAGTCTAATAAAAAAGATACTAGATAAACTTTAATATGGAGAAGAGTGTGACTGAAGCAATAAATTTCAGACGATCCGTTAGAAAGTTTGACCCAAATAAAGAGATTGATTCTAAAATTGTAAAAAAGTGTATTGAAAATGGTGTCTTAGCTCCTACTAGTAGTAATCTTCAGTTATGGGAATTCTATCATATTACTAATAAAAATTTATTACAAAAAGTATCTAAAATCTGTTTTAATCAACCTGCTGCGTTAACAGCTAAACAGATAGTAATAGTGTTAGTTAGAAAAGATCTCTGGAAAAAAAGAGCTAATCAGAATATTAATTTTTTTGATTCAAAAAAGAAAGAGTTAAACCAAAAGCAATATGACTTGGTGAAGAAATATTATACTAAAGCAGTTCCATTAGTATATAATGACTTTCTTGGCATATCTAGCTATTGTAAATATATTTTAGCAAATTTTCTGGGATTTTTTAGAGTAATGTATAGACAACTTAGAAATTCTGATACTAGAATTGTTGCTCATAAAAGCGCAGCTTTGGCATCTCAAAATTTTATGATAAGTATGGCAGGGTTTGGATATGACACATGCCCAATGGAAGGTTTTGATTCGNTAAAATTAAAAAAGCTTCTGAAACTAAATAAAAAGTCAGAGATAAACATGGTAATTGGATGTGGGATTCGATTGAAAGAAGGGGTTTATGGAGAAAGATTTAGGATTCCATTTGATGATGTATATTTTAAAAAATAATTTATTTGGTTGATTCTTCTAAAGATAATCTTAACCAATTTTCAAAGTTTTTTTCTGAAGCATATTGAATAGGCTCAGTTAATATTTTTCCTGAGGGCATCATAGCTACATAGTATGGCTGTGAAGCATTACTAAAATTAATTTGCTGAAAAAGAGACCATCTTCTTCCTACATTGTTAATATATTGAATATTACCAGAAGAATTTAAATATTTAAACTCTTCCTCTTCAGATAATTTAGATCGATCATCAACGTATAAAGATATAATTACAAATTCTGAGTCAAGTAAGTTAAAAATAGCTGGTTTTGACCATACATTTTCTTCCATCCTTCTACAATTTGCACAGGCCCAACCTGTGAAGTCTAGAAGTATAATTTTATCATTATCAATGGCATATTTCTTACCACTTTCATAATCTTTAAAACAATTTAGCCCCAATGGACAGTCATTGTTATTTTCATTAATCGAGTAAAACTCTGGAGGTAGAATTCCACTGAGCAATCTGACATTCTTACTTTCAAATAATCCAGATACAAGATATAATGAAAAGAGCAGAAAGAACCAACCTGAGAAGCTCTTGTAGTTAAATTTAAACTTACCAAAATATGATCCGAATAAATAAAATGACATAATAAGAAAAATTATTACCCATATTATTATAAACACTTCTCTTTTTAGTATACCCCAGCCTTCAACAAGATCAGCATTAGATAGAAATTTAAAGGCTAAAGCTAACTCAATAAAACCTAGGGAAACTTTCAACTTTTTCAACCATATTCCTGATCTAGGAATCAATGATAGATATTTTGGATAAAAGGCTAGAAAAGTGAAAGGCAAAGCTAATGCAGCTCCGAAGCCTAACATTCCATATGAAAGCTGCGTAGCACCCGATTCTGCTGATGAAAGAGAGCCTGCAAGCAATGAACCTAATATTGGACCGGTACAAGAAAATGATACAAGTGCAAGAGTTAGTGACATAAAAAATATTCCAACAACTCCACCTTTTTCTGATTTCTTTTCTGAAGTAGAAATTAAACTACTAGGTATCACTATATCGAAATATCCAAAAAACGATATTGCAAATAAAATAAATACTATAAAAAAAGTAATATTTACATAAACATTAGTTGAAATAGTATTTAAAATATTTGGATTTAGGCTATCAAATAAGTGAAATGGCACACTAAGTAAAAGATATATTAAAACTATAAATAGACCATACAAAGAAGCAGAAGTTGCACTACTGTATTTAAGCTTTGTTTGATCAATAAAATATGAAACCGTTAATGGTATCATAGGAAAAATACAAGGAGTAAGAAGAGCTAGAAAACCTGCAAGCAAACCAAAAATAAAAATCTCAAAATAATTTGAAGATTGGACAATATCAAAGCTAGTATAACTGGATTTATCTAAATCCAGCTCAAGCATGTTGTATTTTCTAATATCATTTAAAGAAACATTATCATCATCTTGAACACTCTTTGTTTTATCTAAAACAATATTGAATGTTTCATTTCTAAAAATACATAGTTCATCATCACATGAAGAGTAATCTACCTCAATTTTGATTTGATTAATATCTTTATTTAAAAGATTTATTGTTTGATTAAATGAAGCCTCTTTTTCAAAATAGAATAGATCCATTTTGAACACATTGTCATATCCTATTGTGTAAGGATTTTCATTAAAAACATTATCTGCTTCATAATCTAACTTTTTATTAATGTAATTGAACGTAGTTGAAACTGAACCTTCTTCAGGTGAAAATTGAGAATAGAGTTTCCATCCATCTAATATTTTTGCATCAAATGTTATTTTATACTCTTGGTTAGTAAGTTTCTCTACTTCATATGACCATGTAACAGGCTCTTGGTCTTGAGAGTTAAGAGAGAATACTGAAAGTAAAACAAAAAATAAATGTTTAATCATTTTTTGAGATTATTAGGTCATTTTTATTTTTAGTCAATTTATATCTAATTGATTTAATGTATTTGCCAGTATCAGACGAAAATAACTTAATAACCTCCTTAAAATCAAAGCCATATACTGAAAACAAACTGTGTACATAGAATTCCAAAGGGTTCAATTTACTCAGTTCAGATATTTTAACCCTTTCATCTAAACCATCTTTTAAAAATATTTTTTCTTTAATATTATTAATGATTATATCTGCAAATATCTTGGTAGAGTTTAAGTTATTTATAGTTGTCTTGAACTTTAACATAACATTATCATCATATTCCTGAAATTTTGGAATGATTGAATTTCTGATAGTATTTCTGAGGTAATCATTACCTAAATTTGATGAGTCTTCCCTAAATTGGATTTTGTTATTAATTGCGTATTCTTCTATTTCAGTTTTAGAAATATTGAGTAGTGGTCTAAATAAATTATCTGTTTTCTCTGGAATACCAACTAATCCACTTAAACCTGTACCTCTCATAGAATTAATTAAGTATGTTTCAATTTGATCATTTAAATGGTGAGCTGTAACTATATAATCAAAGCCATATATTTCTTTTAAATCATAGAACCATTCATACCTGAGTTTTCTTGCGCCCTCTTGTATACCAACTTTATTGTACCTACAAAATTCTTTTGTATCAAAACTTGTGCTGTAATACTTTTGGTTATTATCTACAGCCCAACTTTTTACAAATGCTTGATCCAAATCACTTTCCTCTGATCTTAATTTGAAATTACAATGAGCCACAGAAAAATTTAAATCACTTTTTTTAAATAAATTGACTAAAACCATACTATCAACACCACCACTAACTGCAATTAAAAATTCAGAATCTTTAAGTAATTTTAGTTTTTCTTTAAAAACTTTTTCAATATTATATTCCACTTGGTAAAAATAAATAAAGTTTGACCAAATAAGTGTTGAATTTTATTAATGGTTATAATTTTTTTTCTGAACTTGTACAATATAATTTGCCATTTTGAAAAACTCTTCTAATGTAAATTTATCGATTGGAGTAGCTTTGCTTCCTATTATTTTTCTTGTCTTACTCCTTAGTATTAACGTCTTTATTTATGGAGATGACTCTTTAAATGGAACCAATCAATTCATTTTAATTTTATCAGGTCTTTTTGGTGCTTCAATTGGTTTTATATATAAAATTTCCTACAAGAAGATCCTTACAAGTATTTCCAATAGTGTAAAATCAGTAACTGGAGCATTATTAATACTACTATTTGTTGGTGCACTAGCAGGTACATGGATGATAAGTGGTATAATTCCTGCTATGGTATATTATGGATTAAAGATATTAGATCCCAACATTTTTCTCCCGGCTTGTATAGTGATATGTTCCATAATATCTGTTGCAACTGGAAGTAGTTGGACAACTTCAGCAACAGTTGGAATTGCACTAGTTGGAATTGGAAAAGCTTTAGGCATTCCAGCTGGTATGGTTGGTGGTGCTGTTATTGCTGGAGGATATTTTGGGGATAAACTTTCTCCATTGAGCGATACAACAAATCTGGCAGCTGCTGTTACAAGGGTGGATCTTTTTAAGCATATAAAGTATTTAACATATACCACTATCCCTAGTATAACTATAACACTAATTGTTTTTATAATTTTGGGATTCCTTCAAGTTTCTGATGGAACAACAGATAATACTTATTTGTTAAATGCTATATCTGAAAAATTTAATATTTCATTAGCTCTTTTTATAGTTCCATTACTAGTACTGATTATGATAGTTAAAAAAACTCCCCCATTAATTGCACTTGTAATTGGAACACTTGCAGGAGCTTTATTTTCTTTAATTTTTCAACCTCAGATTATTAATGAATTGTCTGGCGCAACTAGTTCTAATATAGTTGACTCATATATTGTAATCATGAACACAATTACTGGAGAGATTAGTATTGAAACAAATAATGAGATTCTTAATGATTTATTTTCTACGGGTGGGATGCTTGGAATGATGAATACAATTTTTTTAGTGATTGGCACAATGGTATTTGGTGGTGTAATGGATGCAATTGGTGCTCTTAAAACTATTAGTAAGTCTCTACTAGAATGGGCTGATAATACATTCAAATTGTTTGCTAGTACCGTAGCTTCATGTTTAGCTCTTAATGTAAGTGCTTCAGATCAGTATTTATCAATTGTTGTCTCTGGTAAGATGTTTGAGAAGGCATTTAAAGATAAAGGTCTAGCTCCTGAAAATCTAAGTAGGACTTTAGAGGATTCTGCTACTGTTACCTCTGCATTAATTCCATGGAACTCATGTGGTGCTTATCACTCATCAGTATTGGGTGTAAATGTAGGTGAATACTTTATCTATGCAGTTTTTAATTGGATAAGTCCTTTCATGACTCTAATATATGCAGCACTAAGAATAAAAATTAGGACTTTAGGAATCAAAAATCAATAATATAAACTCATATTCGTATTTTTGTAAAATACTATTAATTTATGAGTAGTAAGAAATCAGCTAGTTTAAACAAATTTAAGGTTGTACTTGGCTATACACTTCTATTCACTTCAATTGTACTTTTCATTTCCTTTATTTCATACATGTTTAACTGGAAAGTTGATCAAAGTAATGTTAATAGTCTATTTGACAGAGACGTCCAAGTAGAAAATATTTTAGGTAAGG
>JGI24820J26691_1000173_pt1 | contig 18072 bp, 18 predicted proteins | sample METZYME_5_50m_FD_26691 | JGI IMG/M metagenome (IMG submission 26691) | reverse complement strand
GCACCTGCTGCTGAAGAAGCACCTGCTGCTGAAGAGGCTCCTGCTGCTGAAGAGGCTCCTGCTGCTGAAGAAGCACCTGCTGCTGAAGAGGCTCCTGAAGTAAGCGAAGACTCAGAAGAAAAGTAAATTTATTTATGAAAAAGCCTGATTTACAATATCTAGGTGAATTCATTAAATTATTTAGTTTCAAAGGTGAAATAATCCTTTATTCCGAAGCCTCATCAGATACTATTGATAATATAGAGTCGATATTTGTTGAAATCGATAAATCATATATTCCTTATGAAATCCTCAGAATTAAATCACATAAAAAGAACATATATAGAATACGTTTAAAAAATGTAAGCACAGAATCTGAAGCAAATACATTTTTGAAAAAAAACGTATTTATTCAAAAAACAAAAAATAGCATTTCGAATAACTTTGTTGACAACTTTGAAATTTATAATAATAATGAATTTGTAGGAGTTGTAATTTCAACTATTAATAAAACTGGACAAACGATTATTGAGGTAAAAATGTCAAAAAAAAATGTTTTAATACCATTGGCAGATGAACTCATAACAGAAATTAGTCATGAGGAAAAAAAAATTAACATGATTTTACCAGAAGGATTATTGGATATTTGATAAATGAGTATTAGAATAAATAAGTTCTTAGGTCAATTTGGGTTTACGTCAAGACGTGAGGCAGATAAGCTTATTTTAGATGGTAGAGTTACAGTAAATAATAAAGTTATTCAACCCGGATATAAAGTTGATGAAAATGATATAGTAAAAGTTGATGGTGAGAAGATTAAGACCAATTTAAAAAAAAATGTCTATTTAGCCTTCAATAAACCTAAAGGCATTGTATGTACTACAGATACTCAAAAGGAAGAAAATAACATCATAGATTACATAAATTATAAAAAAAGAATATTTCCAATTGGGAGACTAGACAAGCTGAGCGAGGGGTTAATTTTATTAACGAATGACGGAGACATAGTAAATAAAATTTTGAGGTCTAGGAATAAACATGAAAAAGAATATTTAGTAACTGTAAATAAAAAAATAACAAAAGATATTTTAAAAAATCTCGAGAAAGGTGTTCCAATCTTAAATACAATAACCAGAAAATGTAAAACCACCTATGTTAATGAATATCAATTTAAAATTATACTAACTCAGGGGCTAAATAGACAAATACGCAGAATGTGTGAACATTTTGATTATAGAGTGAAAAAACTAGAGAGAATAAGAATAATAAATATAAACCTTGATATTCCTAGAGGAAAATGGAGGTATTTAAACGTAGATGAAATAAAATTTTTAAAAGAACTCTAAAATTAAAATACATGAATAAAATTATATCCGCTAGCGCCATAATATTTTTTTTATGTCAAATTGGTAACACCCAAAAAACAGAAATTACAAATGACACTATAGTTCTGGAAGAGGTAACTCTTGAATCAATAAAAATTCCTCTCAAAGAAAAAAAAGCTCTCTATCCAATTAGTCAGTACAATTTCAAAAGCTATCAATACTTGACCCCTCAAATTAACATAAGTGAATTTCTTGAGTCAGTTCCAGGATTATTTATATTGAATAACAATAATTACGCACAAGATCCAAGAATTTCCATAAGAGGTTTTGGTTCCAGAGCAAACTTTGGTGTTAGGGGAATAAAGATTTTTGTAGATGGAATTCCTGAAACCTCACCAGATGGTCAATCTCAAACCGATAACATTAACCTTGCAATTATTGAGAGTCTTGAAGTTTTTAGAGGAAATAATTCATCTCTGTTTGGAAGTTCATCAGGTGGGGCTATTTCAATTACAACATTTGAAAATTTTAAAGAGGATTTTGTTCGCATCGGTTATTCGGCAGGATCTTTTGAAACTTCAAAAAGCCAAGCCACAGTTGGATTAGTTGATGAAAAACAAAAATTAATATTTTTTATTTCAAATACTAAATCAAATGGATATCGTTCCCACAGCGACTACGCAAGCTTTAACATGAATTTTAAATACATTAGAGAGATAAACCCCAACAATAAATTACAACTAATTGGAAATTTTTTAAATAGTCCACACGCAAATGATCCTGGAGGTTTAAATTTAGAGGAAGTTACAAATGATAGATCACAAGGGAGATTCCGAAATGTACAATATGATGCAGGAGAAAAAGTTAAGCAATATAAAATTGGTTTAAATCTAAGCTCATTAATTAGGAAATTAAAATTAACAAACTCAATCTATTACAACAGAAGATTATTTGATGGAAAATTACCATTTGGAGCAGGTGGTATTATTGATTTAAATAGGTCTTTTTGGGGTTACAACTTAAATGTTAATTTTCAAAATTACTTAAACTATGATCTAGGGTTTTCTTANAATAATCAAAANGATAATAGAAAAAGGTTTATTAATGATGAGGGAGTTCAAACTGACCANGTCATGGGGCAAAATGAAAATTATGAAAACACCAGTTTCTATTTTTTTGGTTCCAAAAGTTTGAAANGATTTAATTTCTCTGCAGGAGCTAGATTTGAAAATAATATAATTTCATTGGATAGTTATTTTAGACCTACTGNNGAAAAAATAAGAAATATTAGCTCTTTCAATCCATCTGTAAATGTTTTATATGAATTAAACAACATTGACTTATTTGGAAATTTCTCAACTGGTTATGAAACACCAACATTGAATGAAATCTCAGCAACATCCGATCAGTCAGGGTTTAACAATGATTTAAAAAATATCCAATCAAACACCTTTGAAATTGGAATATCCAATAATAGATTAAATAGTAAATTTTCTTATAGTTTAAGATTATTTAGTATTTCTACCACAAATGAAATTACACCTTATCAATTAAATGATGGACTAGTTTTATATAGAAATGCAGGAAAAACCACGAAAAGAGGAGCTGAGATTGAATTTTATGCAAAAATATCTAATCAACTTAACTTTGAATATACTGGTAGTCTTGGTGATTATAAGTTTGAATCTTTTCAATTTAGAGAAAATGATTTCTCTGATAACATCATGCCTGGTATACCAAAAAGTCAACATAATATAAAAATTAGATACAAAAATGATAGTAATTATAACCTAGTTGTTGGATTAAAGAGAGTTGGAAGAATGTTTGCAGATAATGCAAATAAAACAGAAATTGAGGGGCATAGTTTAATTAGTATTAAAATGTCAAAAAATTTAAACATATTTGAAACCAGTATAACACCTTTTATCTCAGTCGATAATTTATTGAGTGAAAAATATTTTGATAATATTAGAATAAATGCATTTGGCTCAAGATTTTACGAACCTGCGTCTGGAATTAACATTGTCGGTGGATTAAAAATCAATCTATGAAAAAAAATGTTGTAGTAATTGGAGCTGGTATTAATGGATTAGTTGTTTCAAATTATCTTCAAAAAAATGATTTTCAGGTCCTTCTAATTGAAAAAAATGATCATGTGGGTGGTGCATGTGTAAAAGACTCTATCAATTACAATAATGAAAAAATTTTATATCCAAAAGGAGCGACAGTTCTTGGTATGATGCAAAAATTTATTTTTAATGAGACAGGTTTATCAAACCATGTTGAAACATTTTATCCAAAAACTCCCAAACTAGTTTATTTTCCCGGAGATAAAGATCCGACTAGAATTTTTCAAGACATTAAAGATTTAGAAATTGAGCTTAAGGCAAAATGGAATGAAGATGGAGATGTTGAAGGTTTTAGAAATGATGAAAATAAAGTCATTGATTTTATTCAAAATTTATATAGAAATGGTGATAGTCCTAATGTTGAAAAAGCTANTGAAACCCTGGGTAATAAATTAACTCATTTATGGATTAAAGGTTCTGCATACGACCTTTTAAATAATTATTTTAATTCAGAGAAAACAAAGCTATATATGGGAATGACAGTCACTGAAAGTGGTCCAGCATCTATTTATGATGAAGGAACTGCATTTACAATTCCATTAATGGATTCTGGATCAATTTTTAATGGATACTGGGGGTTTGTTAAACAAGGTATATGGGAAATAACTGAAAAATTAGATTCTATTAATCGTGCATTGGGAGTTGATACAATTTTATCAGCAAATATTATGGATTGACACGGATAAAAAGAAAATTTATTTAAAAAATAAAGTAATTGAATTTGATATATTAGTTTTTGCAACTGATCCAAAAACACCCTCCTTACTACTAAATGAAGATAATAGTTANAATAAAATTTTGGATAAAGAATTTATTGGAACTAGTGGAAAAGTGACTGCTTTTTTTAAAAATCCTGTAAGATGGAAAAACAATAAAAATAAAGACTATGACTCAACTTTNAGATTTATATTTTCCAATACTTCTCTAAATGATTTTGAAAAATCAAGTCAAAATGCCAAAAAAAATATAGGCGATTACAATCCTGGCTACATACAAATTTATCCTGAAGGTGCTGCACAAAGAAAAATGGGAAATACAGAGAAACTCGATAAATTAATTTTATTTACGAAAAATTTTTCGTTTGATAAGAATGGTTCTTCTCTATCACATTCAAAAGATGAGGTAATATCATTACTTTCAAATTACATTGAAAATATTGATGACTTAACAGAGACNGTTTTCCTTACACCAAAAGATTTAAGTGATAATTTTTATTTTCCAAAGGGAAATATAGATCANATGACATTGACTAAAAATCAAAACTTTGATAATAGAACATTTTCAGAGAATCCATCCACAGATTTCTATCAATATTTTCATCACAAAGACACATACTACTGCGGAGCAGGTTCATTTCCATGTGGCAGTGTCGCGGGCACGCCAGGATACATGTGCTCCAAACAAATTGTAAAAAAATATTCTTAAATTAATGAATGATGAAAGTCCATTCATTCGAACTATATACTGCTAAGATTAAGCTAAAAAAGCCTTTCAAAACTTCACTTGGTGTAATTNAATATTCTGATCATATATTTCTAAAAGTTATTTCGGATACTGGTGAGTTTGGATGGGGTGAGTGCGCACCCACACACGATATTAATGGAGAAACTATAGATACTTGCATAGCATTATCAAAACAACTAACAAATTCAATTATTGGTATGTCATGCTTTTCTCATGGATTAATCTTTGAAAAATTAAATAGCATCATTTATGGTCACCAAAGCATTAAATCAGCAATTGATGTTGCATGTTATGATTTAGCATCTAANTGCAAAAAAGTTCCACTGTATGAATATTTAGGTGGAAAAATTGATAAAAAAATTTATACAGATTTCACAGTTAGTTTAGACGATGTTGATAAAATGGTAAGGCAAGCTGGTGAAATTGTTGAGGATGGATTCAAAATAATCAAAGTAAAATTAGGAGATGATGGAAAAAAAGATGTTGAGAGAATTAAACAAATAAGAGCAAAAATTGGTGACGATAAACAAATTAGGATTGATGCAAATCAAGGTTGGAATATTGATGAGGCAATCTACACACTTCAAAATATACATAAATACAAAATTGATTATTGTGAAGAACCAATAGACAGAGATCTATCACATAGGTTAAAGGAAGTTAAGAAATCAAGTCCAATAAAAATTATGGCAGACGAAAGTTTATTTACTAGTAATGATGCAGATATGATGATTCATGGAAATCATTGTGATATGTTTAATTTAAAAATTGGAAAACATGGGGGATTGTTTGAGACAAAAAATATAATTGNAGTTGCTGAGAAAAATAATATACCAATGCAAGTTGGAGGTTTNATAGAAAGTAAAATAATTTTTACTGTCAATTGTCATTTGGGACATAGTTCAAAACTTATAAAGTATTTTGACTGTGACAGTCCATTATTTCACGAATATGATCCTATAATTGGAGGATTAGAGTACAAAAAAGATTGGGAATTAGGACTGTCTAGTTCGGCAGGAATTGGAGTCGATGTTGAAGAAAGTTTCTTGGACAAATGCTCCAAAATATTTTAAAATTTTATCTCTTATTTGGCATAATAATTGTTTAAGTTTGAGAATGGAATTGGTGATGCCCAAAACAAATCTACATGAAGAGTTAATTAAACTCAAAAGAAAGACAAAACTAAAAATCAATCTTGATTTTGATCCAAGTAAAATCGATTCTAACAGACTCTTTCACATTGATAACATTAAAAAAACGTGTATAGACTACAGACTTAGATTTCTTGGCTTTGATTATTTTAAGGGTAAAGTGCCAAACGAGGCCTATGATAGGCTGAAGGAATTCAAACACAATCACCCTGATTTAGATTTTAAAATCATGATGATGGCACCCTCGAAATTGTTTGAGCTAGAAAATTATGATGATCCATTGATGTTTGTTAGTCTTGGCAATGATTATTATTATTTGATACACAAGTGGGGGAATGATATGAGCTATTTCAGAAAAATTCTAATGTGGCCCTTCAAGAACTTCTATAACATATTAGTTTTTATTTGTCTGCTATCATTATTTTTAACGGCAATCATTCCAGATGGATTGTTTTACTACAAGAATAATCCTGCTGTTGAATTCTTTATAACATTTCTATTTGTTTTAAAATCTGTTATTGCAATATTTATTTATTATGGTTTTTCACTTGGAAAAAACTTTAATGAAAATATTTGGAACAGAAAATTTTACAACTAGACTATCACCACTTGTCATACAATGCTTCTGAACAATAAGAATACCATTAAAAAGGTTTTACTTTCCTAAAATCTGATCCAGTTATGAATTATTTCATAAATAGTTTTGGAGATCAAATTGATCCACTCGATCGTTTTAATGATAATTATGCTTTAGCAATATGTAATTTAATAATAGAGCAACAAATTAGTTTTAAAGCTGCAATTACTATAAAAAAAAAGTTTGATGATTTAACTAAATCATTATCAAATGTCGAAATCTTAAATCTTGATGATAAAGAAATACAGTCAATTGGTTTGTCATTTAGAAAAGTAACTTACATAAAAAATATTCTAATTTTTTTTGAAAATGAAAAACCAAATTTTTCAAATTTGGATGATAAAGAAATTTTAAAAAAATTGTGTTCAATTAAAGGCATTGGTCCTTGGACTGCAGAAATGTTTTTACTATTTGTTTTTCATAGACCAGATATATTTTCCTTCGGAGATATCGCTCTAATAAATAGTGTTAAGATAAACTACAATGTTGATGATATTAAGGAAATAAAAAAAATATCTCTTAGTTGGAAACCGTATAGGAGTATTGCATCTCTTCTTCTATGGAAATCAATAGAAAATAAATTTTTTTATAAAAAAAAGGGATAAGAATTTTACTCCATATCCCTTCGTACTCGGGGCGGGACTTGAACCCGCACGAACATTACTGCTCATTGGATTTTAAGTCCAACGTGTCTACCAATTCCACCACCCGAGCATTGCTTTCGAGCGAAAGACGGGATTTGAACCCGCGACCCTCACCTTGGCAAGGTGATGCTCTACCCCTGAGCTACTTTCGCAAAATTGGATAGCAAATGTAATCAAAAAATTAAAAGACTTTTAATCATTATCTGTAATTTTTTTCTTGAGTTCACTTAATTTAACCAAAGCTTCAACAGGTGTTAAGTTATCAGTATCTAATGATTCTAATTGTTTTTTAAAATCCTGATAATTTTTATCATCTAAACTAAAAAAACTTAATTGCATTTCAGATTCATTTTGAATTTCGATCTCACTNGAGCTTTGGTGAGACTTTTCAAGTTTCTTTAAAACATTTTTAGAGATATTNATGACTTTCTCTGGCATGCCTGCCATNTTTGCAACATGTATACCGAAGCTATGAGCACTTCCACCNGGGATTAATTTTCTTAAAAAAATTACGTCAGATGAAGTTTCTTTAACCTGTACATTATAATTTTTAATTCTTTTGAAGGATTCTGACATCATATTTAACTCATGATAATGTGTTGCAAAAAGGGTAATTGGTTTATGAATATTATCATGTATGAACTGAGTTATTCCCCATGCTATTGAGATCCCATCATATGTGCTGGTGCCACGTCCAATTTCATCTANTAATATTAAACTTCTGTCACTAATATTATTTACAATAGATGCTGCTTCTAACATCTCAACCATAAATGTTGATTCTCCTTGGGAAATATTATCACTGGCACCCACTCTTGTAAAAATTTTGTCAATGTAACCCATTTTCAATTTTGAAGCTGGAACAAATGAACCAATTTGTGCAAGAATTGTAATCAAAGCAGTTTGTCTGAGAATAGCAGATTTTCCAGACATATTTGGCCCTGTAATCATCAAAATTTGTTGATCATTTTTATTTAATATTATATCATTTGGTATGTATGATTTTGTTTCATCCAGTGTATGTTCTATAACTGGATGCCTTGAGTCAAAAACTTCAAAATCATTTCCGTTATTTACTATGGGTCTAATGTAATTATACCTAGTTGCATTTTCTGCGAAGGATATTAAACAGTCTAGGTATGCGATTTTAACAGCATTTCTTTGAATAGTTTGAATAGATGGAATTAATTTTTTTATTAAAATTTGAAATTCTTTTAGCTCTAATAATGCAATATTTTCCTCTGCATTTAAAATTTTTGATTCGTAATCTTTCAATTCCTCAGTGATGTATCTTTCAGCATTAACCAAAGTTTGTTTTCTTATCCAGTTTTCAGGCACTTTATCTTTATGCACGTTTGTGACCTCAAGGTAATATCCAAAAACATTGTTGAAATTTATTTTTAGAGATGGTATTTGTGTATTATTAATTTCTCTTTCGAGAATTTTATTGAGGTGTTTTTTTCCATTGGTTAGTAAATCTCTGTACTTATCTAGTTCTTTATTAACTCCTTTTCTAATGACATCTCCTTTAGAAATATTAACTGGAACTTCATCATTTAGAATCTTATTTAAAATATCTATAATATCTTTATTTTTTTCAAACTCTTTAGAAATATTTTTTAGAGACTTACTTTTTGATTTACTGGTACTATTCTTTATATAATCAACTTTTTCTAATGAAAATTTCAAATTTGCTAATTCTCGTGGATTAACTCTCATGTTCGCCAATTTAGATACTAATCTTTCTAAATCAATTATAGAGTCAAATGCATTTATAAACTGACTATCATTAATAAAAGACTTTCTCATTTCTTCAACAATCTCATATCTTAAATTTATCTCTTGTACATCGATACTTGGGAAGCAAAGCCACCTTCTCATTAATCTTGATCCCATCGGAGTTTTCGTTTTATCAATAATATCTAATAAGCTTTTTCCTTCCGAGAATTTACTTTTTAATATTTCGAGATTTGATAATGTGTATCTATCCATAATCAAACATGAATTTTCATTTATAGGAGTCAACTTTTTTATGTGGCTTAAATCTTTTTTATGAGAGTCTTCAAGATAATGTAATATCATTGAGGCGGAAATTAAGCCGTAATTGTCTTTTAAAATACCGAAGCCTTTGGTGCTTGTTATTTTGAAATGGTCATTTATCTTTTTTAGGGAAGTGTCAAAATTGATAAACCAGTCATCAACAAAGAAAAAACAATCATCATTTATATAGTTGTTAAACTTTTTGGAATCTTCCTTAGATATTAAAATTTCCTTTGGTGCAAAATTTTGTATAAGATTCAAAATATATTCTTCATTACCCTCACTTAGTAAAAACTCACCAGTTGAAATATCTAAAAAAGATATCCCAAATTTTGACTTTTTAATATTAATAGCTGCTAGAAAGTTATTTGTCTTTCCTGATAAAATTTCATCATTAAGTGCAACACCAGGCGTTATCAAATCTGTTACACCTCTTTTTACAATTTTTTTTGTCAGTTTTGGGTTTTCAAGTTGCTCACAAATCGCAACTCTGTGACCGGCCTTTACGAGTTTATGCAAATATGTGTCAAGTGAATGGTATGGAAAACCAGCTAATTTAGTCTCAGAATTAGACCCTGCTCCCCTTTTTGTGAGGATAATTCCAAGAACCTTAGATGCTGTAATCGCATCCTGATGAAAAGTTTCATAAAAATCACCTACTCTAAATAAAAGAATTGAATCGGGATATTTCGATTTAATATCTCGATACTGTTTCATAAGTGGGGTCTCTTTTTTAATATCTTTATTCAATTAGCGTAATTTTTATAAGTTTACAATCGATCCTATATTATGAGAAAATTAAAAAATTCTGAACTAAACAGAATTGATGTTTCAACTTTTAAATCTATTAAAAAAACTCCACTAATCATCATTTTAGATAACATTAGAAGTTTAAATAATATTGGGTCAATATTCAGAACTTGTGATGCTTTTAAGATTGAAAAAATATATTTATGTGGAATAACTGCTACACCTCCAAACAGAAAGATTACTAAGACTGCTATAGGTGCGACTGAAAGTGTTGAATGGGAATATTGTGACAATGTGAATGATATTGTTACAGGTCTAAAAAACCAAGGTTTTAAAATTTGGGCAGTTGAGCAAACTGAAAATTCAAAAAACCTTTCTGATATAAAAAATATAGAAACAAAAGTGAAACATGCGCTGATTTTCGGCAATGAATTAAATGGAGTAANGCAGGAAATTGTAAATAGCTGTGATGACGTTATNGAGATAAGTCANTATGGNACAAAACATTCTCTAAATGTTTCAATTGCAGCTGGTATTGTAATTTGGAGTTTTTTTAATCTTCTTCACAAGAGAAATTAATCAATTCTAATTTCTCCTCAGATTTTACTTTTTCAAAAAATTTACTGATACTTATTTTTGATTTTGGATCAATTAACTCAGCATCAATTTCAAGTAATGGGGCCAAAACAAAACCTCTTTCAGTGAACCTTTGGTGAGGTATAGTTAAATTTTTTTCTTCTATAATAAAATCGTCATATAAAATAATATCAATATCTATTATTCTGGAAACATATTTTTGGGTATTCCGTTTTTTTCGACCCATACTTTTTTCAATTGAGAATATAATGTCTATCAATTCATTTGGATTGAGGGAAGTTTTTACTTTAATACAACAATTATAAAAATAATCTCCAATAAAACCTTGAGCTGAATTTTTATATATGCTTGAGCATGATATAATTTCTCCAACATTTTTTTTTATTAGAGAAATACACTTAGTCAGGTTTGAATTTCTATCACCAATATTCGAGCCTAATGAAAAATAAACTAAAGATTCCATTTTAATCTAAATCGTTTTTATAATTTTAAAGAGTAAAAGTAATGGATTACAAGGATACTAAGAAACTAGAACTAGCTAAAAAAATATATTTATATCTAGGTGCAATATTTATAACTTCATTAGTTGTTTCAAATCTTATTTTTCAAAAATTCTTCTTTTGGCATCCATTTGAATTAGAAATATTTGGATCAAAATTGTTTGAACTTTCAGTTGGTATTCTACCATATCCAATAACTTTTCTTGTTACAGATTTGATTTCTGAAATATATGGCAAAAAGAAAGCTAATGAAATTGTAATTGCAGGAATATTTGCATCATTCTTTTCATTATCAATCGTATTCATTGCAAATGAGGTCCCTGCAATAGACGCCTCACCAGTTAATAACGAAACTTTTACTCAGGTTTTTTATTTATCGGGTGTTGCTGTTCTNTCCTCAATGCTAGCCTATTTATTCGCCCANTTTATTGANATTAGAATTTATCATTTTTGGAAACAGAAAACCAAGGGAAGAATGTTGTGGTTAAGAAATAACTTTTCAACATTCACATCTCAGTTTATTGATACCTTTACTGTGATTTTTTTATTATGTTCCTTTGGTGCACTTCCATGGGATTTATTTGTTGGGCTAGTAGTTTCAGGATTTATATTTAAAGTATTGGTTGCATTAATAGACACTCCACTGCTTTATCTTGGAGTTTATTTATTTAGAAAAAAATTCGATTTAAAGGTAAATGAAGAGATAAATATCTAGTTTACTGTAATATTTACAACTATTCCCTCATTTGATCTTATATTAAAAACTGTGTCATTTTCAAAGATTAGGTACTGTCCTTTGATACCCNTTAACTTTCCGCTGAACTTTTGTGTTTTCACAATATTTAGGCTTTTAGGATTTTCTGGCAATTTATTTAGTGGATATACTATGTCTAATGTTTGATTATCATTTTTTATATNTTTTTTAACCTCTTCAGGAAGCTGATCCAAGCATTTTAACTTCTCATTAACTAAGTCAATATCATTAAAACTATTTTTTAGCATTTTTCTCCAATTGGTTTTATCCTTGTAGAATTCCTTGAGCTTTACTTCACTAATACCTGCCAGATATCTATTTGGGAGTTCAATAATTTGAATTGCTTTTGTAGCTCCTTGATCTATCCACCTAGTTGGAACTTGAGATTTTCTAGTTACACCAACTTTAATTTCACTTGTGTATGCTAAATATAATACATGAGGTTGTAGCTGTACTTTCTTTTCATAATCTANATCTCTTTCTTCAATATCTAAGTGTGCTTTACTCATTTCAGGACGCATAACCCAATCAGCAGTACTAGGGAGGTCAAAAAANCATTTTTTACAATATCCTTGTCTATAAATTTCTTGCGATGANCCGCAACTCAAGCAACTGTAGCCATCAAATTCTATGGTTATATTATTATCTATTATTGAATTAAAAACTATAAAGTCATTTCCAATATCTAAAAAATAATTCACTGGATTATCAAATTCAGTAATCATTTTTTTCAAAGCCCCATTGAACATTTTTTATATTATTTTTATATAGTATAAATATAATGCCATTTTCATTTATAAATACCGTTGCATCATGGATCTTGAAAAAAAGAATACATGAAATAGAGCTATTTATTAAATATCCTATTGATGTTCAAAACGATGAATTAAAAAAANTAATAGATCAGGCAAAAAATACTGAATTTGGAAAACAATATGATTTTTCANGTATTAATAATTATCAAAACTTTTTCTGAGAGAGTTCCTAGCTTTACATATGAGGAATTTTTTCCNACTATAAATAAAACAATTANGGGAGAGCAAAATATTTTCTGGCCTGAAAGCATTAAATGGTTTGCTCAATCAAGTGGAACTACAAACTCAAAAAGCAAGTTTTTGCCTGTCAGTAACTCATCATTAAATAATTGTCATTTCAAGGGTGGCAAAGACATGCTATGTCTTTACTTAAATAATAATGAAGACTCAAAAATGTTTATGGGAAAATCTTTAAGATTGGGTGGGAGNAGAAAAATATATGAAAATAATGATCATTACTTTGGAGATTTATCAGCAATATTGATTGATAATTTACCTGCTTGGGCAGAACTGATAAGTACACCAGGTAATGAAATTTCACTAATGGATAAATGGGATGAAAAAATTGATGCAATTATAAAAGGTACTTTGCAGGAGGATGTTAGAAGTTTATCTGGTGTTCCATCATGGATGTTAACGCTAATGAATAAATTGTTAGAAACAACAGGGAAAAATTATATTGATGAAATTTGGCAGAACCTTGAGGTTTACTTTCACGGAGGTGTAAGTTTTAAACCATATAGAAATGAATTTAATAATATAATTTTTAATAAAGATTTTAAATATTATGAAGTGTATAATGCTAGTGAAGGTTTTTTTGGCATTCAGGATTCTAATAATGGTAGAGACTTACTTTTAATGCTAGATTATGGTGTTTTTTATGAATTCATTGAAGTTTCAGAAATAGAAAAAAGTGAAAAAATAATTGATTTATCTCAAGTTAAGCTAGGCGTAAATTATGCTATGTTAATTACAACTAATTCTGGGCTTTGGAGATATAAAATTGGTGATACAATACAATTTACTTCACTCAATCCATTTAGAATAATTATCTCAGGAAGAACCAAACACTTTATAAATGCATTTGGTGAAGAAGTTATCATAGATAATGTAGAAAAAGCTTTAGAAAAAGCAATAACTAAACACCAATGCAAAATTGTTGACTATACAGTAGCGCCAAGATTCATGCAATCAGGAAAAAAAGGCAGTCATGAATGGATTATTGAATTTTCTAAAGAGCCAAAATACATTAGTGATTTTATGTCAGATTTGGATTTATATATACAAGAAAACAATACAGACTATAAGGCCAAAAGATTTAAAAATATAACATTAGATAAACCAATTTTACACAATGCCAAAAAAAACTTATTTTACAATTGGTTAAAGAGTAAAAATAAGGTTGGTGGTCAAAATAAAATTCCAAGACTATCAAATGATCGAAAATTTTTAGAAGAATTAATTAAAATCAACTAAAACTCTAAAATGTTGGACCTAGGCAGTATTTAAATTGCCATTCCTAGTTTTGGGTATTTTTAGAAAGTTTAATTGGACTTAAATGACTATTTTCGCAGTTACATACATAATAATATGAAAACTAACTCTGAACTAAAATCTGAAGCTTATAATTTAATTAGTGAAGACTGGGGAATTGCCATTGGTGCTACTGTTGTTATCTTTATAATAAGTTTCGCTGCTGGTTTAATTCCATCTATAATTGGAGAAATATTGAGCTTACTTATAGCAGGACCAATTGCATTTGGAACAGCTCTTTTCTTTTTAAAAATTTCAAAGGGTGAAAAAGGTGAAATTGAAGATCTATTCAGGGCTTTTAAATCAAAAGAAGCACTTTTATCTTCTATTTCAGCATACTTGCTGACTGTACTTATTTTTGTCCCAATAGTATTATTTTGTGGAGTTATTTGGGTTGCATTATTTCTAGGTGACATTGAAAATTTATCTAATGTTCTTCTTGGAGGTGTAAATTTTGAAGATTCTCCTTATTCATTGGATCCTAACTTACTTAATGAGTATTCATCACCAATCTTTGATTCTGGAATCGTGACAATCGTTTTATCAGCTATAATAATCATTTTCTTGCCAATAGTAATATTAAGTCTTATTCTATCACAGGTATTTTTCTTATTAGCGGATCAAAAAGCAAACAAGGGTTTTGAAGCTATAAAAATGAGCTGGAATTTAATGAAGGGCAATAAGAAGAAATTATTTCTCCTTCAGCTTAGTTTTATTGGGTGGGTTATATTATCAGTGTTTACTTTATTCATAGGATTTCTATTCCTATACCCTTACATGATGACTTCATTTTCAAAATTCTATCAAAATTTGTATGATTAATATTAAAGGGTTACACAAATCTTATCAAATGGGGAGTAATTCTCTTCATGTTCTTAAAGGAATTGATTTTGAAGTAAAGGAAGGAGAACTTGTCGCTATTATGGGATCTTCTGGATCTGGTAAATCAACACTTCTTAATATAATTGGAATGTTAGATAATTATGACAAAGGTTCATATGAATTAGATAATGTTGTAATTAAAAATATGGATGAAACAAAAGCTGCCAATTACAGGAATAAATTTCTGGGTTTCATTTTTCAATCTTTTAATTTAATTAATTATAAAACAGCTCACGAGAATGTTATTTTACCATTGTACTATCAGGGAGTTAAAAGAAAAGACAGAGAAATAAAAGCTTTAAAATATCTTGAGGATGTAGGCCTAAAAAATTGGGCAACTCATATGCCAAATGAATTATCTGGTGGTCAAAAACAAAGAGTTGCAATCGCTAGAGCTATGGTTTCTGAGCCAAAAGTATTACTTGCAGATGAGCTAACAGGTGCGCTTGACTCAAAAACCTCTAAGGAAGTGATGGATCTAATTCAAAAGATAAATAAAAAAGGAAAAACTATTTTGGTGGTTACCCATGAGGAAGATATTGCTCAGATGTGTAAAAGAATAGTAAGACTAAAAGACGGAGTCATTGTCGAGGATAAAAAAATAAAACAAAAAAAAGCACTCTAAAATGTTCAATAAAGACCGTTGGTTTGAAATATTTGAAACGATTAAAAACAATAAGTTAAGAACATTTCTAGCTGGCTTTACTGTAGCCCTAGGAATATTAATTTTCATTGTTTTATTTGGTTTTGGTAACGGTCTTGAAAATACTTTAAAAGAATATTTTAAAGATGATAAGTTTAATACAATATTCATTAGTGGCGGTAGAACATCAAAGCCATTTGGAGGATATGAATCAAATAGAAGAATTGAGCTAACCAATGAAGATATGGCTGAGATATCAGAAAAATTCGATTTTTTCATTGAAGGTATTACCCCAAGAGTTACAATTAGTAGTGAGGTTGGGTACAAATTAAAATCAAACAACTACACAATTAGAGGAGTAGGTCCACATCATCAATACAATGAGATGACAATCATGATGTTTGGTAGATATTTGAATGAAATGGATATTATGAACAAGGAAAAAAACATTGTTATTGGCAGATTAATTAAACAAGATCTATTTGGTGATGAAACAGCAATAGGAAAATATTTAACTGGTGGGGGAAGATCATGGAAAGTTGTCGGAGTATTTCAGGATGACACGGGCGATAATGAAGAAAGAACAATTTATGCGCCCTATACAACAATGCAAAAAATACTAAAGAATACCGATGAAGTCGATCAAATAATTCTATCATACAATGAATCAATTGGATACGATGGAGCTCTGGAGTTAGAAAGAAAGTTAAAAACCTTTCTAAAAAATAAAAAGAAAATCGACCCATCTGATCCAAGAGGAATCAGATTAAGAAGTGCATCAAAAGACCTAAAAGAAAATCAAGATTTTTCTGATGCTTTGGCATATATTATTTTGCTTGTTGGAATTGGAACCTTACTAGCTGGTGTAATTGGAATTTCAAATATTATGGTATTTGTTGTAAAAGAAAGAACAAAAGAATTCGGTATACGAAAGGCTATTGGTGCAACCCCGAACTCAATTATAGCCATGGTTCTTCAGGAAGCTATTTTCATCACCACAATTTCAGGTTACTTTGGGCTATTTGTAGGTGTTGGTATTTTAAGTAGCTTAGGCGATACCCTAGAAAAAGATTACTATATAACTGATCCTTATGTTGATCTAAATACTGCTATCACAGCTACAATTATGTTAATCGTTTTTGGTGCTATAGCAGGGTATATTCCAGCTCGAAGAGCTTCAAAAATTAAACCCATAATTGCCTTAAATGCTAAATAAATGAAAGAATTATTTTCAAAAGATACATGGCAAGAGATTTTTGGATCTATTCAAAAAAATAGAACTAGAACAATAATCACGATGATTGGAGTTCTATGGGGAATATTTATATACATAACTTTGGCTGGAGCGGCTAAGGGACTCGACAATGGTTTTGAAAAAGCATTTGCCTCAATTTCCTCAAACAGTTTATTTATTTGGGGGCAATACACTTCTCTTCCTTATGGTGGATTTAAAGCTAGAAGGGGCATTCAATTAAAAACATCAGATGTAGCAATAATAAAGAAAAGGGTGCCAGAAATTGAGTTTATAGCACCCAGAAATGTAAGAGGTGTTTTTGGATCTGCTGGTGGAAATGTAATTAGGGGTTCAAAATCAGGAACGTATGCAATATATGGTGAGTATCCTGAATACATCAAAATTGCAACAACCAAAGTTTTTGATGGTGGAAGATTTATAAATCAAGGCGATATGGATCAGAGCAGAAAAGTTTGTGTCATTGGAGAACGAACAGTCGAGGAGTTATTCGATATTAATGAAGATCCAATTGGTAAGTATATAGCTATAAATAACATATCTTTCAAAGTAATTGGAGTTCACAAATTTGTTCAAGGAGGTGGTTTTGGAGATGATGGAGACATTTANATCCCTTTTATAACATTTAAAGATTTATTTAATACCGGNGAAAATGTTGGGTTTTTTATGATGTCTGCTTATGATAATGTTGATGTAGTAAAAGTTGAAAAGGAAGTTAAGGCCGTTTTAAAAGANATAAAAGATATAAACCCCGAAGATGATGAAGCNTTGGGTGCATTTAATCTAGGTAAAGTTTTTAAGGATACAGTTAATTTTGTTGATGGTTTATCTTTTCTTTCACTAATTGTAGGGATTGCAACAATTCTTGCAGGTGTAATTGGGATTGGAAATATTTTATTAATCTCAGTAAAAGAAAGAACTAAAGAAATAGGAATTAGAAGAGCATTAGGGGCAACACCTGGACAAATAAGAAATCA
>JGI24820J26691_1000171_pt1 | contig 18213 bp, 20 predicted proteins | sample METZYME_5_50m_FD_26691 | JGI IMG/M metagenome (IMG submission 26691) | reverse complement strand
CTTCCTCTGCAGGAGCTTCTTCTTCGGCAGGTGCTTCTTCTGCTGGGGCTTCTTCTACTGGAGCTTCAGCTTCTTCTTCAGCAGGTGCTTCCTCTGCAGGAGCTTCTTCAGCAGGAGTTTCTTCTTCGGCAGGTGCTTCTTCTGCTGGGGCTTCTTCTTCAGCAGGTGGTTCCTCTGCTGGAGCTTCTTCTGCAGCTGCTTCTTCTGCTTCCTTCGCTAATTTTTCTGCTAATGCAGCTTTTTTAGCAGCAGCTTTAGTTTTTTTAGCTTCAACTTTAGCTGCAAATTCCTCAGGAGTTAATTTGGCTTCTTTAATTAATGCGCTTACTCTTTCACTTAACTGCGCACCCTTTGATACCCACTCATCTATTTTCTCTAGATCTATTCTTAGCCTTTCTTCTTGACCATTTGCTGAAGGATTAAAAAAACCCAATCTTTCAATGAAAGCACCGTCTCTAGGACGTCTTTCGTCAGCAACAGTGATAAAATAATAGGGATTTTTCTTGGCCCCACTTCTAGCTAATCTAATTATTACCATACTAAAAAATATTTCAAAATAGTTTAAAAAGATGTGTATTTTAGGGTAACCTTGCTAATATTGATAGTGTTATTATGCAAAGTTTTAATTAATCTTAATTTTTAATGAGTTTTATTACCCAAGTAACTATTAGTATAGTTATATATTTTATTATTAGATTTTTTTATAAAAGAGAAAAATCCCTCTACATTGCTGGATTTATAGCAGCATTTTCTTATNTTTTTATTTATTTATCGACATACGAAATAATAACTTTCATGCCAACTATTCATTTTATGGTCACTGGTTTAAGCCTTCTATTCATATTTATTGCATATAATGAAATCTTAATTCTTGAAAGAAAAGTAAGGAAAGTAAAAAAAGGTGAATTGATAAATATCGAGCCTTTTTCTGTAGAGAAAAACTATAAAATTGTTTTTAAACTATTAGGTATTGGGTTGATATTTTTATCATTAGCTTTAGTATCAGGTTTCTCTATGCAATCTGTTTTTACAGCTAATTTAATTTTTAAAACTATATTTACCTTCATTGCCTGGATAATCTTTGTAATTACATTTGTTGGTGTTCAGTTCGCAAATTTCCCAATTAAATATGCAATGAGAAGTCTTTTTGTCTCGATGTGGGCTGTTCTTGGTGCATATTATATGAACTCATATCTGGTCGGTCTCTAATGCAAGAAGATCCTTCTTTAATAGTTCTATTTTCAACACTAATATTTTTATTAATTTTAAGTGGCTTTTTTTCAGGTTCTGAGACTGGAATGATGGCTGCTAATAAAATTAAGCTAAGAAATATGTCTAAAAATCAAAGACAAGCGCAAGAAGAGCTCTAGATCTTTTAAAAAGACCTGATCAATTGCTTTCAGCAATATTGGTTGGAAATAATTTTGCAAACATCTTAGCGTCAGCAATTGTAACTATAATGATGTTAAATTATTTTGGGGGTAATGTTGTCCTAGGATCAATAATATTGACAATTGTTATCTTAATTTTTTCTGAAATTACTCCTAAAACAATGGCAGCGATTAAACCTGAGAGTTTTGCTACAAGGTCATCTTTTATATTGAATCTCCTGGTTTATATTTTCAAGCCGCTNATATTTCTTACAAATTTTTTAAGTAGACAAATTCTTAAACTATTTAAATTAGATGCAAAAGATGCAACGTNGAATGAAAATCTTAATACTGAGGAACTTAGAACTCTTCTTGAAGANTCAGGAGATCTTATTCCGAAACAGTACAGAAAAATGCTTTCATCGGTTCTTGGCATGGAAGAATTGATTGTAGAAGATATNATGATTCCTACATCGGAAATTATTGGAATTGATGTGGAGATGGATTATGAGAATGCAACAAAAATTATCCAATCCACTGAATATACAAGACTGCCTGTCTTTAAAGAGACAATCGATAATATGATTGGTGTTCTTCATTTAAAAGATTCTCATGAGTTTCTTGAAAAATTTAATATGAAAAAAGATGTCAGTAAAATGCTACAAAAAACATATTTTGTATCTCAATCAACTCTTTTAATGAAGCAGTTGAGAGAATTTTTAGCAAGCAATCAAAGTATTGCTTTGGTCGTCGATGAATACGGTGAAATTGAAGGACTAATATCTGTTGAAGACATTTTCAAAGAGATTACTGGTAAGTTCGGTGGTGATAAAGAGGAGTTGGAAAAGGAATTTATTAAATTAAAAGACGGTTCTATATTGACCGATGGAAACTCAAAAATCAGGGATTTGAATAATTATGTTAATTGGGATATTCCAGAGGAGAGTTCAAAGACAATTAACGGTTTAATAACTGAATATTTAGATCAAATTCCTCAATCTAATCTTTGTATTGAAATTGAAAAATATAGATTTGAAATATTAGAATTAGATGACAATTTCATTTCTAAAATTAAAATTTTTAAAATTTAAAAAATACCTTTCCTTGAACTAAGTTCAGATCAAAAAAGTCATCATAAATCTTTGATTTATATTCATGATTGTCACCATGGAGCTTTATTTTATTGTTTTCTATACACCCTACTCTCTTAATAACAATCCCAATGTTTGGTATTTTAACCAAAACCACATCTCCTCTATTAATTGAATAAAAACAATTTAGGCTTAAAACAAAGTCTTTATCATTAAAATTAGGGGTCATACTTGAACCCCTAACTCTATGAATGCTAATCACTTAAGACAGGCACAATGATATCCATATGAGGAGGATTTAGTGATTTTTTAGTTTCTGTGTTGACGTCTTTTGTTGCCCAAAATATTTCAGCAAATCTGTTTACTTTCTCAACTAAATCTAAGCCATTCTGACGATCAATGTCCTGTTTACATTTTGAAGCAGTCATCATTATTGAATGTGACAGTTCGTGTATTTCAGGAAACTTTTCCATTTGAGGCTCCTTAAAATAATCACCCCAAATTGTTCTTACAGCATCTTTGACTTCTATTGCATGTTCTTCTTTTTGTTGAACAAGTCTGGTTAAATGAGCAAGATCTTTTTTTGAATCGATATTTTCTGGCATCTCGCCAATTAAATCTAAAAACCTTACCACACTTAAAGCTGCATATTGTGCAACACCAGGATCATAAACTGCACAGGGTATGTCGCAATGTGCTTTTACATCTCTAATTTTCATACAAACCTCCTATAAATTGCTCTCATAAGTAGAAGTACTGAAATACCAAGACAAATGTATGCAAATAACACAATTAAATAAATTAAATTCTCAATAAAATGAGAATGTATTGAGTTGTTAACATGAGCAAATAAATTTATTGAAAAAATTGGTAAAAAATATAACGCTTTCATTAAAATAGCTCCAATTAGAAAGTTATTATTAAATTCATTATACAAAAAAAATGGGGCTAAATGCCCCAAATTTTTGAATGGATTAAAGAATTACATCATACCACCCATACCGCCCATGCCACCCATGTCTGGCATTGGAGGCATTGGAGTATCCTCTTTTGGTACGTCAGTAACCATTGCCTCTGTGGTAATCATCATACCAGCAACAGAGCCTGCAGCCTGAAGAGCAGTTCTCGTAACTTTAGCTGGATCTAAAATACCCATCTCAATCATGTCACCAAATTCACTCGTTGCCGCATTAAAACCGAAAGAGTCCTTACCATCGATTACTTTATTTACAATTACTGATGGTTCTTCACCAGCATTTGAAACAATTTGTCTTAATGGTGCCTCAAAAGCTTTTTTNGCAATATTAATTCCAACATTTTGATCATCATTATCGCCTTTAAGCTTTGATACAGCTTCGAGACATCTAATCAGTGCAGAGCCACCGCCAGGAACCACTCCCTCTTCGACAGCTGCTCTTGTTGAATGAAGAGCATCCTCTACNCTAGCCTTTTTTTCCTTCATCTCTACTTCTGAACCGGCACCAACTTTGATAACTGCAACTCCTCCAGCGAGTTTAGCCACTCTTTCTTGAAGTTTTTCCTTATCATAGTCAGATGATGTCTCCTCAACTTGAGCTCTTATTTGATTAACTCTTGTGGCTATTGAATTTTCGTCTCCAGCACCATCAATTATTGTTGTATTATCTTTGTTTAAAACAACTCTTTTAGATGTTCCTAAGTCATCAACTGTTGCTCCTTCAAGTGAAAGTCCAACTTCCTCTGATATTACGGTTCCACCAGTTAATATAGCTATATCTTCAAGCATGGCTTTTCTTCTGTCACCAAAACCAGGAGCTTTACAAGCAGCAGCCTTAACAATACCTCTTAAGTTATTTACAACCAAAGTAGCAAGTGCTTCACCCTCTATATCTTCAGCAATAATTAAGAGAGGTTTACCAGCTTTGGCNACTGATTCCAGAAGTGGTAATAGGTCTCTAATATTAGATATTTTTTTATCAAATANAAGTATNTANGGTGAGTCTAGTTCAACAGTCATATTGTCTTGATTAGTAATAAAGTATGGAGATAAATAACCTCTATCAAACTGCATACCTTCAACAACATCTAGTTCATTTTCAATACCACTGCCTTCTTCAACAGTTATAACGCCCTCTTTTCCAACTTTTTCCATGGCTTCAGCAATAATTTCCCCAACTGCTATGTCACCGTTGGCAGAAATAGTACCAACTTGAGCAATAGCTTTATCATCAGTACATGGAACGCTTAATCCTTTAACATGCTCAACAGCACTTGATACAGCTTTATCAATGCCTCTTTTAAGATCCATAGGATTCATTCCGGCAGCAACAGCTTTATTACCCTCATTAACGATTGACTGAGCTAATACAGTTGCTGTAGTTGTTCCGTCTCCTGCTTCATCAGAAGTCTGAGAAGCAACTTGTTTGAGCATCTGAGCACCCATATTTTCAAATTTGTTTTCTAACTCGATTTCTTTGGCTACGGATACTCCATCTTTTGTGACTGTTGGAGCACCAAAGGATTTGTCTAAAACGACATTTCTACCTTTAGGTCCTAAAGTAACTTTAACCGCATTAGCAAGAACATTCACTCCATCGAGCATTTGTGATCTAGCATTATCACCAAATTTAACATCTTTAGCTGACATAATTTATCTCCCTATTATTAAAATTTATTCCACAACGCCAAAAATATCTCTTTCACTTAAAATGAGATATTCTTCGCCATCTAACTTAATTTCATTGCCGCCATATTGGCCAAAAATAACAGTATCACCAACAGATACATTTAAAGATACAGATTCACCTGAATCAGATACCTTTCCAGGACCGACTGCAACAACCTCACCTTGAGAAGGTTTTTCTTTTGCAGAGCCTGATAGAATTATTCCACCAGAGGATGTTTCCTCTTCTTCTGTTCTTTTTACAAGAACATTGTCATGTAATGGTCTCAATTTCATTTATCTCTCCATATAAATTACTAAAATTTATCTTATCCAATAATTAAGGGCTAAAAAATATAAATCAATAGGCAATTTAACTTTTTAACTNATTAATTAAAAACGCAATTGTAACTCCAAAGAGGTTTGCAAGTAAGTCAAAATACTCAAAATATCTATAGGGATGAAAAAGATGTATCAATTCAATAAATGCTCCAAATATAAAAATATAAAATGCTAGAGTCAGATTCGAAATTTGAAATTTGCACATAAATCCAACATAGCTTAGGTATGCATATATTAATAAATGTACTAATTTGTCAGATAATAAAGATAATGAATTAAATTTTGGAATATCATCAGCATTTACAACGCTTAATGAAAACACTATAAGCAATGAAAAATAAAATATAACTCTATTGATTAGCACTATTTAAGATAAAAAAACTTCTATTATGATAGATCATTAGAATTGCAGGTATAGCCAACATAGATGTGAATATATAAAAAGACATCCATCCATAAGAAAAGCCATATAGGTTTTGAAAGGTCTCAACAATCAATCCCGAGAATCCAGCAAATACTTTTCCTAAAAATGCCATTAATGAAGTTAATAATGCGTACTGAAATCCTGTATATTTTTGGGAGACCAGACTTGTTAAAAAAGTTATATTTACAGTCCCAACTATTCCAGCTGCAATGCTATCTGAGGCTACTATTGAAGCTAATAACATTAAATTTTTTTCGCTCAAAGCTGCATAAGAAAAAAACAAATTAGTTGCCATTACCAAAATAGCACCAATTATTAAGGATTTATATAAACCAATTTTTTTTATTAAAATACCGCCAAGAAAAACTCCAAAAATCGTTGCAAAAAGTGCAACCACTTTCACAATGTAACCAATTTCCTCAAGTGAGTAGCCTAGATCAATATAAAATGGATTAGCCATCGGGCCCATTACAATGTCAGTTAATCTGTAAGTTGCAACTATAAAAAGTAGAATCGAGGCCATCTTGATCCCAAATCTTGAAAAAAAGTCTTTCAGTGGCTCAATAATTGAATCAACATGACCTAACTTTTTAAGTTCAATATTTTTTGACTCACTTGAAACTAACATGGATAAAACTATGTTTACAACAAATATTAACGCCATTAATTGATACGCAAATGCCCATGAAAAGTTTGATGCAATTATTAATGCAAGAGAAGAACCAACCAAAATTGCCATTCTGTATCCAAATTGATATCCAGCTGCTAAATTACCTTGATCTTCGAGTTTTGCACTTTCAATTCTGAAAGCATCTATTGCTATATCCTGAATCGAACCAGCTAATGCAATAATCAATGCAATAAATGCAAAAAAAGTTAAATTCGTTATTGGATTTACATTTGAAAGTATTAATAAGGAGATAATTATTATAATTTGCATTAAAACAATCCAGCTTCTTCTTGATCCAAAAATATTTAATAAAGGAACTGAAAATCTATCAACAAAGGGAGCCCAAAGAAATTTTATTGAATAAGTTAAGCTAATCCAGCTAATAAAACCAATGAGGCTCAAATCTATTCCTATATCCCGTAACCATGCTGTAAGAGTTATTAAAATTAACACATATGGCAAACCAGAAGAAAATCCAAAGCCTGTGAATGAAATCATTTTAAGATAATCTTTTTTATTCATAGCGCATTTAAATATTTATTCCATTCAAACTTGTCCCCAGGATCTGTTTTCCTGCCAGGTGAAATTTCAGAATGTCCTACAATTTTATCTTTATTTATTTCTGGATAATTCTTAATAATTTGTTTTGATATTTGAATTAATTTTTCATATTGATTATTTGAAAAGTTATCGCGGTCTGTCCCTTCAAGCTCAATTCCTATTGAATAGTTGTTACAGTCACGGACACCTTTATATGAAGAATCACCTGCATGCCATGCTCTCATATTAAAAGGTACGAATTGAATTATTTCACCTGTTCTCTTTATATATAAATGCGATGATACTTTTAAATCTTTGATCTCATCAAAATAATCATGATCAGATATTTTAAGTTTGTTCATAAAAAAATCTTCAACGTATTCATTTCCGTATACATTAGGAGGAAGACTTATTGAATGAATAACAATTAAACTAATTGTTGAATTTTTAGGTCTTTCGTTGAAATTTGGAGATTGTAGAAATTTTATGTTTTGAAAAATATGATTTTCAATTTGCATTTATCTCAACCCAGGAGGCATTTTAAAATAAACATTCTCGTTATCTTCTCCATCTTCAACAAGCTTTGCATCAAAATAATTTTCTAAAGATTTTGCGATCTCCATGACCCTAGATTCTGGAGCAGATGCTCCAGCTGTAACAGCAATACTTTTACAATTTTGAATATCCTCTAAATCTAAGTCTGAAAACTCATCTATTAAAGCTGATTTGCATCCACATTTTTCAGCAAGCTCCTTTAATCTATTTGAATTTGAACTATTTTTTGAACCAACCACAACTATGTAATCTGATTCAAGGGCAAGTTGTTTTACAGCATCTTGTCTATTTTGTGTTGCATAACAAATATCATCTTTTTTTGGAATTTCTATGCTTGGAAATCTTTTTTTAAGAATATCAATTATTGACATTGTTTCATCAACACTAAGAGTTGTCTGAGTAACAAGAGCTAGTCTTTCTTTATTATTGACGTTTATAGTTAAGGCATCATTCTCATCCTGAACTAAAAAAATTGAACTATTCTCAGAATTTATATGACGGCCCATTGTGCCCTCAACTTCAGGATGGCCCTCGTGACCTATTAAAATAATATCTCTGTTTGCTTTTGCATGTTTTCTAACTTCCATATGAACCTTAGTTACTAAAGGGCATGTGGCATCAAAAAAATTTAAATTTCTAGCTTTTGTAGCATCTTCAACCTCACTAGATACGCCATGGGCACTAAAAATTACTAGTGAATCATCAGGTATTTCATCAATCTCTTCAACAAATATAGCACCCCTATTTCTTAAATCTTCAACGACTACTTTGTTATGAACAACTTCATGTTTTACATATACAGGTGCTCCATAGATTTCAAGAGCTTTATTTACAATGTCTATGGCTCTGTCAACACCAGCACAAAAACCTCTCGGATTGGCTAATTTTATTTCTTTTGTCATTTCAAATAATCTTTAAATTCAAAGTATATAATTAATATAGCTCCAATCGTTATAAATGCATCAGCTAAATTAAAAACGAAAAGTGAATAATTATATATTTTCAGATGAAGAAAGTCTGTTACGCTTCCATCATTAATTCTATCAAGAACATTTCCAATTGCACCTCCAGCAATAAATGACAATGCAATCTTGTTTCTATCTCTGGTCTCATTGATAATCATCCATAAAAGATAAAGAGTAATAATTATTGTTAATATCAATAATAAATTTGAAGCTAAATCTCCTCTATTATCCAATATTCCAAATGCAATACCGGAATTATAAATTAGTAAATATTCAATAAATGGAATAAGCGTCGCTATTGATTGACCAAACAGCAAGTTATTGTTGGCAATAAATTTAGAGGATATATCAAGTGATATTAAGAAAATAATAATTAATATAAATCTATAGTTATAAAGATTTTCTTTGCTCACCATCATTTTCTATATTATCAACGCATCTATTACACAACTCAGCATGATTATCATAAGATCCTACTGATGAATGCCTATGCCAACACCTTACACATTTTAAGTTTTTTGAAGAACTAATTTTAATTCCAAAGGTTTTTCCCTCTCTTATACTTGCCTCTGAAGAAATAAACAGAAAATGAAGTTCATCACCAAGTTTTTTAAGAATTTGTATATCATTTGAAGTAGCTTGGATTTCTACGACTGAATCAAGTGATCCTTTAAGTTTATTCTCATTTCTCATCTCTTCAATTGATTGATTAACAGCGTCTTTAATTTCAAAAATTCTCTTCCATTCAGACTGATCAATATTAGATTTAGAGTTCATTTCAGAAGTATCAAAATTTGTTAGGAAAACTGAGTCCTCCTGACAATTTAATCTATTNCTTGTTTGCCAAATTTCTTCTGCAGTGTAGGAAAGAATTGGGGNAATGAGTCTTACTAATGTATTTAAAATAAAATCAAGGCTAGTTTGACATGATCTTCTAGCTGAAGAATCATTTTTGCATGTATATAGCCTNTCCTTAATAATATCNAGGTATATACCTCCNAATTCAGTGACACAGAAGTTATGTATTTTTTGAATTGCCTTATGGTAAGAATATGATTCATATAATTCTANGACTTCTTTTTGAAGANCTTTTGTTTCATTGACNATCCATTTATCTAATTCAACTTGACTTTCAGGCTCAACCTTACTTTTATCATCAAAATCACTCAAATTGCCTAGAATAAATCTAAAAGTATTTCTGATNCGTCTATATTGATCAGAGGTTCTCTTTAATATTTCATCAGACGCCACCATTTCACTTCTAAAATCTGTTGAAGCCACCCAAAGTCTTAAAATATCTGCTCCTAAGCTGTCCCATACTTTTTGAGGTGAGACAACATTTCCAAGAGATTTTGATTGTTTTCTTCCTTGCTCATCCACAACAAAACCGTGAGTTAAAACTGCCTTATATGGTGCAGTATTGTTCATAGCAATGCTTGTTAACAGTGATGATTGGAACCAGCCCCTATGTTGATCAGATCCTTCAAGGTAAAGATCTGAAATAATATTGTTTCCAAATCTTTTTGAAGATACTGCATAATGTGTTACTCCAGAATCAAACCAAACATCAAGGGAATCAGAAGTTTTAATATATTCTTCATGATCAGAAATATAATCTTTCAAATTCAATTTATCCCATGCTGAAATTCCATCTTTTTCAATAATTTTTGCAAATTTTTCAAATAATTCACTCTGTTTAGGATGGATTTCGCCAGTATCTTTATGAACAACTAAAGTTATAGGAACTCCCCAATTTCTTTGTCTAGAAATGCACCAATCTGGCCTATCAATAAGCATAGATTCAATTCTTTGAAGGCCCCATGAGGGCTCCCAATTCACACTTTTAATATTTTCTAAGGCACCATCAATAAGATTATTTTTCTTCATTGAAATAAACCACTGAGGAGTAGATGTAAAAATAAGAGGCGTTTTGTGCCTCCAGCAATGAGGATAAGAATGATGATAATCCTCAATATTGATTAATGAATCGTGTTCTTGTAATTTTTCAACTATAAGTGGGTCTGCTTTTATGGCTGGAAGGCCTGCAATAAAATCCAGTTCTTCTTTAAAGAAAGCTTTATTGTTTAGAGATTTGATTATATCAATTTTATTTTTTTTACATATTAAATGATCGTCCATACCATGAGCAGGTGCGGTGTGAACACATCCAGTTCCTGTTTCTGTTGTTACATGATCTCCATGAAGAAGAACAGATTTTCTTTCTAGAAATGGATGTTTAAGATAAATATCCTTTAATTCTTTGCCCTCTGCTGTCGATACAATATCAATTTTTTGTTGCCATCTATCTGAACATTGATCAATCATCTCATGAGCAATTACATAAAATTTATTATTCATTTCTATGAGTGAGTATTTAAATTCTGGATTTATACATACTGCTACATTTGAGGGTATCGTCCAAGGTGTTGTAGTCCAAATAACAAATGAAATTTCTTCTATGTTTTCAATATTGAATATATTTTTTACATTTTTTAAAGATTTTTCGTCTACCTTAAATGCAACATCTATAGATTTTGATGTCTTATCGATATATTCAACTTCTGCCTCTGCTAAAGATGACCCACAGTCTTGACACCAGTGAACAGGCTTTTCACCTTTTTCTAAATGGCCTTCTTTAAAAATTTTGCCTAAAGATCTAACAATGTCTGCTTCAAATTTAGAATCTAGTGATTTATAGGAATTTTCCCAATCACCGAATACACCCAATCTTTTAAAGTCCTCTAATTGCTTAAATATTTGGCTTTCAGCATATTCCTTGCATGCTTTTTGAAAACTTTCTTTATTTTTCACAAGTTCACTGTTTTTTCCGTGTTTCTTTTCAACATTAAGTTCAATTGGAAGACCATGACAATCCCAGCCAGGTATATAAGGAGCATTAAAACCTTTAAGGGTTTTATATTTAATAGTTATGTCCTTAAGGATTTTATTGACCGAATGTCCAAGATGTATATCTCCATTTGCATAAGGAGGTCCATCATGTAAAAGAAATAATTCTTTATCCTCATATTTTTTTCTAATCTTTCCATATAAATCTTTTTTGGACCACATTTCTAATATTTCTGGCTCTTTTCTGGGTAATCCAGCTTTCATTGAAAACTCAGTGTCTGGAAGATTTAATGTATCTCTGTAGTTAACTGTCATTGGGAGTTTGTAAAATTTTTTTTGCTATCGATATATCCTCTTGGATTTGAGATTTTAACATGTCTAAATTATCAAATTTCTTTTCATCTCTTATTTTTTCTACAAATTTAACCCGAAGTCTCTGAGAATAAATATTTTCGTTAAATTCAAATAAGTGCACTTCCAATACAGGCTTTTCACCTCCAACCGTTGGCCTAACACCCATATTAGCTATTCCATTTAAATTAATACTATTTAGTCTGCATTTAACGGCATAAACTCCCTTTATTGGTAATCTTTGATTTGGTAGCCATATATTTGCTGTTGGAATATTAATTGTCCTTCCAAGATGTTGACCATGAACAACTTTTCCAGAAAAAGTGTATGGCCTACCAAGTAGTTTTTCAGCGCCCTTAAAATTATTATTTAAGAGTTCTTCTCTAATTCTTGTACTACTGACTCTTTGGCCATCTAATACAATTGTTTCAGTATTTTCTACCATAATGCCATTTTGATTTCCCCAATTTCTCAACAAATCAGTGTCGCCTTTTCTATCGGCACCAAATCGGAAATCATCTCCTACAGTAAAACTTACTAGATTAATCGAATCTAAAATTTCAGATATGAATTCATTTGGCGACATCGTTCTAAGTTCATTATTGAATTTTAAAAAGCAAGCAAAATCTATTTTACTTTTTTTAAGAAGTTTCACTTTTTCCCTCCATGGACATATTCTTGGAGGTGGAGTTTGATTGTTATCTCTTACCTTTGAGAAATACTCTGCAGCATGAGGCTCAGTAAAAAAAACTATTGTTTTTGCATTATTTTTCTTTGCATTATTCTTTATTTTTTCCAAAATTGCTTGATGCCCTAAATGCAATCCGTCAAAGTTTCCTATTGTTCCTGATAAAGGAATATCAGGATATCTTGATTGAAACAAGCTAAGGTTATGTTGTCCTCTAATTAAATACATATTAATCAAATAAAAATCTTAATGGTTTATTTAGTATTAATCTTGAAATAGAAAAATAAATTAATATTGAAACTACTACTTCAATTGATAAGTAAAATATTCTTTCAACCTGGGTTAGTTTCAAAAAATCCATCTGAGAAGTATAAAAATACAAAAAGGTAATAAGAAATAAACTAGAAATAAATAGATTTAAGTTAAATTTATTAAAAATACTTGGTGATTTAACAAATCCATCTCTGTATAAAACGATTTCTAATGCCAAAACACTAAATATAGCTGCCAAAGAACTCCCAATTGCAATACCAATATGCCCATAATCTAGAATAAATGCTAGATAGTAATTAAATAAAGCATTTAAAACTAATGACATTAATGCCACATACATTGGAGTTTTAGTATCCTTTCTAGCAAAAAAAGCAGGAGTCAGAACTTTCATAAGCATAAAAAAAGGTAATCCAAATGAGAATGCCATCAAGCTGTAAGAAGAATTAATAACATCCATTGATGAAAAGGCACCTCTATAAAAAATTGTGCTGATTAAATCNTCAGCACAAAAAAATAATCCTATTAAAGATGGAATACCAATATATAGTACAAATTTTTGNCCTTTTTGAATTCCTAAAATGAATTCATCTTTTTCATAATTTAAATCAAATTTGGATAAAGTCGGTAATAAAACTGTACCAATTGCAATTGCAAAAATACCCATGGGAAACTGAATNAATCTATCAGATACATACAGCCATGTTGGGCTTCCTGTNTCAAGTAGAGAAGCAAAAATTGTATCAACAAGTAAATTAATTTGNATTATTCCTCCAGCTAAAACTGCAGGAATAATCAATCTAAAAAAATTTTTTAAACCTGGGTTGTCTATATTAATTTTAGGGATTGGTAGTCTATTTAATCTCCATAGGGGTAAGATCTGAATCAATAGTTGAAGAACACCAGCTAATAAGACACCCCATGCAAGAACGTAAATAGGCATCTCGTACATTGGCGCAACTATGATTGCTGCAATTATGAGTGATAAATTAAAAAATATTGGAGTATATGCAGGGATNGAAAATCTTTTGTGAGTATTTTGAATTCCTCCAGCAAAAGCTACTAGAGATATCAATGCAAGATATGGAAACATTATTCTTAAAATATTTATTGATAAATCTTTTTTTACAGGATCAAAATAAAATCCAGGAGCAAAAATAAAAATAAATATTGGTGCAAAAATTAATACAAATATTGTNAAAACAAACAAAGCAGTTATGAGAATGCCAGCTAGAGAGTTTAAAAAATCACGAGTATTAACTAAATCATTTTCTTTCTCATAATCGCTGTATATAGGAATGAACGCTTGATTAAAAGCTCCCTCGGCAAAAAACCGCCTAAATAAATTTGGAATTTTTAGGCAAATTACAAAAATATCATGAAAGATTGACGCGCCTAAGAGATTTGTTGTTGAAATATCTCTTATTAAACCAAATATTCTGGAGAGGCCTGTACCAGATACAACTTTCCCTAGATTATTAAATAATCCACTGGAGGGTTTTTTATTTAATTTATTGGTTTTGTTCAAAATCTAGGGATGCAGAATTTATACAATATCTCAAGCCAGTTGGTTGAGGTCCATCATTAAAAACATGTCCGAGGTGAGCATCGCAATTAGAGCATTTAACTTCAGTTCTTACCATTCCGAATGATNTATCTTCAAACTCATTGATACAATTTTCATCTACNGGAACAAAAAAGCTTGGCCAGCCACATCCAGCATCAAATTTTGTATCTGATTCAAAAAGATTTTCTCCACAACATATACATTTATAGACACCATTTTCATTAAAATTCCAGTATTTACCAGTGAACGGTTTTTCAGTACCAGCTTGTCTAGTCACTCTGAATGATTCATCACTCAGAAGCTTTTTCCACTCATTATCTGTTTTAGTATGATTTGACATACCTAATTGTAATTAAAAAGAGTGTAATTAGATAGAAANTAGATTTTATAGAAACTATTTATTTTTTATAAACTATGAATATTTTTAATGAGTATTGTCAGGAAAAAATATACTTTTTAGCCAATTTAAAAATGTATTACTTTTCAATGAATATCTGTCAAGCATGTCAAAATCATGCGCTAATTTTTTTGGATCACTGAAAAAATCTTTTCTTGTATTAAAGTCTCCTTGATCAAGTTTTTTAACCAGTTTTGCAGGATTTCCAGCAAATACACTATTTTTTGGGACATTCTTTGTTACAACAGCTCCGGCTCCAATAATACTATTTTTTCCAATAGTAACTCCTTTACAAATAATTGCACTATCGCCAATCCATACGTTATCTTCAAACTTTATAGGTTTAGTTTTACCAACTGGTTCAGCTCTGTCATAAATACCATGCCAATCTGCATCAGAAATATATGCTCCATGAGCAATCATGCATGCTTCTCCTATTTCAATTTTTTCTGCTGATATGATCCTAACTCCTGGTGTTATTAGAGAATACTTTCCAATTGTTATCTCACCTTTGTGATCGCCAATATTCCATGCGGTTAGTTGAACTTTTGCATCACTTGCACCAATTATTGTAGGGTAATCATCAATGCTGACATTGTATCCGAATACTTTTATATATCTTGGTTTGAAATATGCTCCGCCCTTTCCAAGGTGCTTAAATTGAGGTTTTAAAAAATGCCTTACATATATTTTATTTAATTTTGTAGTGTATTTTTTAAGCCAATATGGTCGATTATCTTTTCGAATAATTTTCTCCTTAAATTGATATTTTAATATGATAAAGTACGCAAAAAAAAATTATTTAACATGGCAAAGTATTTTTTTGAATTCAAACAATTAATCAGAATAGGTATACCAATTTTTGGTTCGCAACTCTCGTATGCTTTGATGGGTACTACTGACACAATTATTGCAGGAAGGGCAAGTGCTAATGATCTTGCAGGGCTTGCAGTTGGAACAGCCTTCTCTAATACAATTTGGTTCTTCTTTACAGGAATAATTTTTGCTGTGACTCCAATTGTTGCTCAGCTATATGGAGCAAAGAAATTTTTAGAAATAGGTCAAAAGCTAAGAGAAATTCTATGGGTGGCTGCAGGACTTGGTCTTTTAATGGCGTTCATTTTTTTTAATATGGACATAATCATTAATTTATTACCAATAAAAAGTTCAATTACCTCTATAACTATAGATTACCTAAAGGCAGTCTCAATTGGCTGGTTTTTTGTAACTATATTCACTTGCTTAAGATGTTATAGCGAAGGCATGACGTATACTAAACCCGTTTTTTATATTGCCTTTTCCGGAATGCTCTTAAATATTCCTTTGGATCTTATATTTGTTTATGGATGGTTTGGTGCTCCAAAGCTTGGGGGTGTTGGATGTGGCATTGCGACATCAATTGTTTCTTTCTTGATGATGATATCAATACTTGTATATATTGGTTTTTCAAAGAATTATAAAAGAACAGAGCCTTTCTCAAAATTTTCTAAGCCATCATTAGATACAACAAAGGAAGTCCTTAAACTTGGTTTACCAATTGGGCTTGGTATTTTTATTGAATTAAGTATGTTTTCTGGAGCTGCAATAATTTTAAGTGTTTTAGGAGAGATAGTTGTTGCCAGTCATTCTGTTGCAATAAATATTGCTAGCTTATTTTTTATGGTTCCTTTAGCGATAGGTTTGGCTTCTTCAACAAGAGTCGGTAACTTGATAGGTGAAAAAAATCCATTTCAAGCAAAGACTGCTGCTACGTCAACAATAATACTATGTATAACAGGTGCATTAATAAATAGTATCATTATTCTCTCTTTCGGATCTTTTATTGTTGGATTGTATACAACTGAACTTCCGGTATTGGAGTTAGCAGTAAGTTTAATTTTATTTGCAGCAATTTTTCAATTACCTGATGGCATTCAAATGGGTGCCTTAGGTAGTCTTCGTGGTTATAAAGATACTTTTATTCCAATGATTTTACTAATGATTTCATATTGGATTTTTGCAATGCCAATTGGTTATTATCTTACTAATTTTGGGTTTGGTGATCCTTTAGGGGCAAAGGGGATGTGGTTTGGAATGATTATTGGGCTAACAATTTTTTCTTTTTTATCAATTTTCAGACTGAGATGGATTATGAAGTCATATATAAAAAAGATTAGCGGTCGAGAACCTCAGCCACTTTAGAACCTATTGAAACTAAATTATCTGCAATGTGAACTCCACATTCCTCCAACTTTTTAATTTTATCCTTCGCAGTTCCTTTTCCACCAGCAATTATAGCTCCTGCATGTCCCATTCTTTTTCCTGCTGGAGCAGTTTGTCCAGCAATGTAAGAAATCACAGGTTTAGTAACATTATTTTTAATATACTCTGCTGCGGCCTCTTCTGCAGTGCCGCCAATTTCACCAACAAGAACAATTGCTTCAGTTTGATCATCATCTTCAAACAGTTTCAACATATCAATAAAAGATGAGCCTGGAATAGGATCACCACCAATGCCAACACAACTACTTTGCCCAAAACCAAGATCTGTTGTTTGTTTCACTGCCTCATAAGTGAGAGTTCCAGATCTTGAGATAATACCAATTGAACCTGGTTTATGGATGTTGCCTGGCATTATTCCAAGCTTAGCTTCGCCGGGCGTGATTACGCCTGGGCAGTTTGGTCCAATTAATCTAACTCCTAAATCATCTATTCTTTTTTTAACCTCAAGCATATCAAGAGTAGGAATACCCTCTGTAATACAAACAATTAACTTAACACCAGCTTCAGCTGACTCTATTATTGATTCTTTACAGAACTTTGCGGGAACAAAGATAATTGATGCATTTGGATCTAATTTATCAACAGCTTCTTGTACTGAATTAAATACTGGTTTTCCTAAATGTTCTGTTCCGCCTTTCCCAGGTGTAACTCCTCCAACAATGTTTGTTCCATAATCTATAGACTGCTCAGAATGAAGTGTGCCTTGGGACCCTGTAAAGCCTTGAACAATTAATCTTGTATCTTTATTAACAAGAATGCTCATTTTGCAAAGTCTACTGCTTTCTTAGCCGCATTAGCTAAATCATTAATACTTTCTATTTTAATATCTGCTTTAGATAAGATTTTTGATCCTTTGTCAGCACTATTACCTTCCAATCGAACAACAACAGGAATTTCCACCATAAAATTTTATTGTATCCATTGTGCCCATAGCCAATCCAGCACCGTTCACCATGCATCCTATATTTCCATCAAGGGAGACATAGCTTAAATCATTTCTAGCAGCTTCTGCTTCTTGAGGATCTTCTTGAGATTCGTCATACATTTCTTCTAATTCAGGATGCCTAAAAAGTGCATTTGAATCGATGTTTACTTTAGCATCCAAACATAGCAGGTCTTCATTTTCAGTAATAACAAGTGGATTAATTTCTAATAAGCTCAGATCCTTTTCAACAAATAATCTTAGTAGATTATCTATCATCGGTATAAATTGTTTGGTTTGACTGTCATTTA
>JGI24820J26691_1000170_pt1 | contig 18213 bp, 18 predicted proteins | sample METZYME_5_50m_FD_26691 | JGI IMG/M metagenome (IMG submission 26691) | reverse complement strand
TCATATTTTGATTTATGTTTGTTGATTATTTTAAATAATTCTTTGAGAGCATATTCCTCATCCACAGCCGATCTTAATGGATGATTTAAATCTAATCGAAGAAACTCAAGCGCCTCTTTGTCAACTTTAAGCCCCTCAAAAGGCTTAATGTGATATCTGTGCGAATCGCCTAATATTAATTTAGAATTATTTTCATCAATTAATTGAATTGCTATTTCTAAAATTGCATTTTTTTTTGGATCAAAACCTCCAGTTTCCAAGTCAACAATAACGGGAAGAAATTTTCTAAATCTATCCTTTAACATTTAATAAATATTATCGATATGTTACTAAAGTTTTATTGAAATATAAGAAACCTTCAAGACTTTGAGATAAATAAAAATTAAATTATTAAGATTATTCAACAACACCTAATTTTCTTTGTAATTTGGTGTTTGAAGTTGTATACCCAAATGGCACTCTTTCACCNGGAAAAATCCTTTGATAGGCCTTTTGAACTGCTAGGGTAGTTTCATGAAAGCCACATAAAATTAAATCTAGTTTTCCTGGATAATCATTAATATCTCCAACAGCAAAAATTCCATCTCTATTTGTTTGGAAATCTTCAGTGTTTACTGATATTTTTTTTGATTCAAGTTCTAGTTCCCATTCAAGGATGGGGCCTAATTTTTTATTCAACCCAAATAGAAACAATAATTCGTCTGCCTCGTAAGCAACAGATTCTTTGGTATCAAAGTTTTTTAAAGTAACACCATTCACCTTATCATCGCCATTTATTTCTTCAATTTGATATGGTGTAAGAAGATTTACTTGACCAGATTTTACCAGTTCTCTCATTTGAGCCTCTGTATGTTGGGCTCCTCTAAATTGATCTCTTCTATGAATTAAATTTACAGATTTTGCCGTTTTAGCTAATTCAACTGTCCAATCCAACGCTGAATCTCCGCCACCAAAAATAAATAAGTTTTTATCTTTATATTGATCTATAGATTTGACAGCATAACTCACACCTTTGCCTAAAAACCTGTCAGGATCCTCTATGTTCGGTGGTCTTCTTGGCTCAAATGAACCAGCTCCAGCAGCAATAAATATATTTTTTGTTGTACATTCGATTCCTTCATTGGTTCTTACTAACCAAGTTGTAATATCATCAGATACTGAAACTGATTCTATCGATTCAACTCTTTGAGAAAGATGAAGATCATAATCAAATGGTTTAATTTGCTCGACTAAAGCTTCTACATGCTCTTGTGCTGTTTGCAAAGGAACTCCGGGTATATCATATATAGGCTTTTCTGGGTAAAGTTCAGAGCACTGTCCACCAACTTTATCTAGGTTGTCAATCAGGGTGCATTTGAGCCCCAAAAGACCTGCTTCAAAAACAGTAAACAGTCCTACTGGGCCTGCACCAATTACTAAAATATCTGTTTCAATTTTCATTTAATTTTTTGTCCTGGTTGTGCTCCTGAATCAGGAGATAATACAAATATGCCGCCTTCAGAATCACTAGCTGCAAGAATCATGCCTTCAGAAATACCAAATTTCATTTTTCTTGGGGCTAAGTTGTATACCATTACCACTAATTTATTTATTAAATCAGAAGGCTCATATGCAGATTTTATACCAGCAAAGACATTTTTTGTTCCTAAATTTCCAAGATCAAGCTTTATTGCTAAGAGTTTATCTGCACCCTCAACATGAGAAGCTTCCTCAACTCTAGCAACTCTTAAATCAACTTTCATAAAGTCATCAATCTGAATAGTATTATTTTCTTCTTCTTTCATTTTTTTTTCCTGTTTATAGAAATCTTTTATATCTAGCGGCTCGACCCTTGAAATGATAGGTTTAAATTCATTTATCTCCAAATCAATCATTTTATCCTTNAGATTATCAATGCTGAAGCTATTAATTTTNAACATCTTGAGCATTTGATCGCATAAATTTGGCATTATTGGAGAGAGCAATATACATAGATTTTTAAAGACATTTACCGCAGTTGAAGCTATAACTAACGCATCTTTTTGATCTATCTTCCATGGAGTATTTTCGTTTATAAATTTGTTGGTGTTGTCAGCAATCAGCATGATAAGTTTTACTGCTTTAGAGAACTCTTTATCTTTATAATAATTTAGAATTTTGTCTATATCTTTCATGCATGCTGATAAATGCTCTTCATTAATTGAATTAGATAATCGATTGTTGTTTTTTGAAATGAATGGAGCTGAGCGACTAAATATATTTGAAAATTTTCCAACTAAATCAGAGTTTATTTTTTGAGCTAGATCCTCTAGATTTAAATCGAGATCCTCAATTTTTGAATTAAGCTTACTCGCAAAATAATATCTTAGTAATTCTGGATCGCATACATCTGCAAATTGATCAGCTGTAATGAATGTTCCTTTTGATTTAGACATTTTCTCTCCATTTACACTAACAAAGCCATGAACATGAATGCTATCAGGAAGTTTATAATTAGAATTATCCAAAAGGGCTGGCCAAAATAAACCATGAAAATAAATAATATCCTTACCTATAAAATGATGAATCTCATATTCGGAATTTTTACCCCACAGGTGATCAATATTTAAATTATTCTTTTCGGCCCAATTTTTTGCTGATGCTATATATCCAATTGGGGCATCAACCCATACATAAAAATATTTATCAACTTCATCGGGTATTTTAAAACCAAAATATGGGGCATCACGAGAAATATCCCAACTCTTTAAATCACCTTCTAGCCATTCAGAGAGCTTACCTGTAACCGAATCCTGAATAGATGCAGTCTTTAAAAATTTTTTAAGATTAGATTTGGACTTTTTAAGATCAAAGAAAATATGCTCAGATGTTTTTGTGGTTGGTTTTGTTCCAGATAATGTTGATTTTGGATTAATAATTTCTGTGGCAGAATATGTAGCTCCACAAGAATCACAACCATCTCCATATTGATTCTCTGCACCACATTTTGGACATTCACCAGTAACATATCGATCTGCAAGGAACATCTTCTTTTTCACATCAAAGCATTGGTCAACATCTTCTTTATAAATATGACCCGAATCTTTTGCATCAAGATAAATTTCTGATACCAATTTTTCATTTTCATTCGAGTGAGTTGAGTAGTAATTTGTATATTCAATTCCAAATTTTTTTAGTGAATCCTGATGACCTTTTTTCATTTGATCAATAAAATTTTCTGGTTTTATTTTTACTTCATCTGCCTTCATCATAATTGGAGCACCGTGAGCATCATCTGCACAAAAGCTGAGGACCTCATGATTTGAGTTACGCATAAATCTAACCCAAATATCAGTTTGGATATGCTCTAAAATATGACCGATATGAATATCACCATTTGCATATGGCAATGCATTTGTGACGATAATTTTTCTTTTTTTATTTATTTTTAAGACCTAATTTTTTTTTAATCGAGTATTATAAGTCAAAATATTATATCAATGGGCATCAAACAAATAATTGCTATTGCATCAGCAAAAGGTGGTGTTGGGAAGTCAACTATATGTGCAAATCTTGCTTTGCAATTTTCTAGGCATCATAAAGTTGGAATATTGGATGCAGATATCTATGGACCAAACCAACACATAATTTTTAATGTTACAAATCAAAAACCCAAAGTAAAAACTATAGAGGGAAAAAAAATATTTGTACCTATTGAAGTTGATAATATCTTACTGAATAGTATGGGATTTGTTATTGATGCAGACAAAGCAGCAATGTGGAGAGGACCCATGTTAAGCGGAGCTATTAAACAGTTAAAAAATTTAACAGAGTGGGGAGATTTAGATTATTTATTTGTTGATATGCCACCAGGAACTGGCGATGCTTATCTTACTGTTGCCTCAGATATAAAACCTGACTACGCTTTACTTATAACAACAATGAGTAAACTTGCTGTTCACGATACTCTAAAATCTAAAGCTATGTTTGATCGATTAAATATTCCCATTATAGGAATTATTGATAATATGTCGCATTCCATTTGTTCAAAAACTAAAAATCAAATATATGAATTTAGCCCAATAAATCTTGAGCATGAAATTGGTTGTGATCTTTTGGGATCTACTCCCAGGCATGAGGACTTAACAGATTTCAACATTATTAAAAAAAATAATTTACTTGAACCAATTTATAATAAATTGAAATCAAAATTATGAATTATCTTAGATACTTTTATGCATGCGTCACGGTAATGTTTATCANTTTAAATGTTGAGGCAACTCAAGATCCATTTGAAGAAATTAATAGGAAAATTTGGACTTTTAATGANTATCTAGATGACAATATTGCAAAACCTACCGCAGAAATTTATACAACTATTACGCCTAATTTTATTGAAATTGGAATAACTAATTTCTTTAGAAATATTAATGAGCTTGATAATACTGCAAATCAGTTACTACAAGGTAAGCCTGTATATGCAATGAATGATTTTGCACGTTTCATTATAAATACATCCATTGGAGTGTTAGGTTTTATTGATGTTGCCTCAAAACTTGGTTTAGAAAGACATGATGAAGATTTTGGTCAGACCCTAGGTGCCTGGGGAGTGAGCAAAGGGCCATTTTTGATGATTCCTCTTTATGGACCGTCTACACCAAGAAGTCTTGCAGGAAGGAGCGTTAGCTCAGTTTTAACAGGAACATTTGCTATTGAGGAAACAGATGTAAGAATTGGTATTACGGCTCTTGATGCGTTGGAAACAAGAGCAAGGTATTTAGAGGTAGAAACCTTAATTGTTGGAGACCGATATTCATTTATACGAGACTCTTACATGCAATATTTAGATTTTGAATCCAGTGATGGAGAGGATCAATCTGATGATTTTGTCGATGACATGGATGACTTTCTGTTAGATTAAATTCAAACCATAGAAATTAATTCATCTTTTGTAATTTCTAAATTTTTTTCTTGTATTGTTCTAAGAATTAAAGATCTAAATGATTTAGCATTTTTTAAACCTCTATTGAGACCAAATACATGTTTTAGAGTTCTTGAATAGGGCTGACCTTCATGAGCTTGATCAATGCAATAATCTAGGTATTGTTTAAGAATTGTTTTTCTATCATTTCCAATATCGGATTCATTAAAAATTTTAGAATCAACATTACTAACAATCATAGGATTATCATAAGGACTTCTGCCAAGCATAACGCCATGAACTTTTTTTAAATGTTTTATAGATTCATCAATATCTCTTATTCCGCCATTTAAAATAATTTCAAGATCAGGAAACTCATCTACAAGTTGATAAACATTTTCGTATTTTAATGGAGGGACCTGCCTATTTTGTCTTGGAGTTAAACCTTTTAAAATTGCAACTCTGGCATGCACAATAAGAGTTTTAAGATTTGGGTTATAAATTTTTGATACAAAATGATTTAAAAAATCTATATCGTCTCTTTCATTAATTCCAATCCTGCATTTAACAGTTATTGGAATTGAGACAACTTCTTGCATGGCCTGTATGCAATCATTAACAAGCTCTGGATCTTCCATAAGACATGCTCCAAAAGAACCTTTTTGAACTCTTTCAGATGGACAGCCTACATTCAAATTAATTTCATCATATCCAAGTTCCGCACAAATTTTTGCACATTCAGATAAATCATTTGGATCTGATCCGCCCAATTGAATTGCAACAGGATGTTCTATTTCATTATTAAAATTTAATTGGTTAAAACATCTTCCGTGAATGATCGCTCCAGTTGTTACCATTTCTGTATACAGAAATGCTTTTTTTGTAATTAATCTAAATAGATATCGATCGTGTATATCAGTACATTGCATCATTGGAGCAATGCAAAATTTATGACTCAGAGGCATTAATTTATAAAAAATTAACCACTGATACGAATCCAACAATACTTAAAACAATGGTATACGGCAAAGCCATGATAACCATTCTCATGTATGAGAGATTTATAAGTGGTGCCAGTGAAGACGTCAATAAAAAAAGAAAAGCAGCTTGGCCATTTGGAGTGGCAATACTGGGTATATTTGTACCAGTATTAATAGCTATCGCTAATTTATCAAACTGATCTCTGGAAATAACATTCATATCTAAAGCATCTTTGATTTCATTGATATAAATTGTTGCAACAAATACATTGTCACTTATTGCTGATAGCACTCCGTTGGCAACAAAGAATATGGGCGCTTGGCTATTAGCATCTTGAGCTAGCACGTAAGAAATTATCGGAGTAAATAATTCTTGATCAGCGATAACACTTACAACCCCAAAAAATACAACTAATAATGCTGTGAAAGGCAGCGCCTCTTTAAAAGCATCACCTAAATCATGTTCATGAGTTATACCTTTAAATGATGTTAAAAGTATTATCACTCCCAATCCAATAATTCCAACAGCAGCCAGATGAAGAGCAAGAGCTATGATCAAAAATACACCGACTAACATTTCAACATACAACTCCATTTTCGTAATGGCAGTTCTTTGAGAAATTTCATAATTGTTATAATCATGGAAAATATTTTTAATTCGTTCTGGCAATTGATTGCCAAAACCAAATATATGTAATTTTTCGATTCCGAAACAAGTTATCATTCCAGCGATAAAGACAGGTATTGTTATTGGCGACATCTTGACCATAAATTCAATAAACTCCCAACCCGCCACATTAGCAATTAATAAATTTTGAGGTTCGCCAACAATAGTACAAACTCCCCCTAAAGCAGTTCCAACTACTCCATGCATGATTAGGTCTCTCATAAAAGCTTTAAAGTTTTCTAAATCNTCTATTCCAGCCTCAGATAATGACGAGTCGTTGTAATAATCGTGATCTTTAGATGAAAATTCTAGCCCTGAGTTTGCAAGATGAAAAATTCTATAAAAACCTACGGCGACAGCTATTAAAACCGCTGTTACAGTTAGAGCGTCTAAAAAAGCTGATAAAAAGGCCGAGACAAAACAAAACATTAAAGATAGAGTTACCTTTGATTCAATTGTAAGAAGCAATTTTGTGAAAATGGTAAGCATTAAATTTTTCATGAAGTAGATACCAGCGACCATAAAAATTAACAGTAAAATAACCTCAAGATTATGCTCAATCTCATATAAGAGTGTGTAAGGAGTTGTTAGTCCTAGAAATAGAGCCTGAATTGCTATCAATCCACCTGGCTGCAGTGGATAACACTTAAGAGCTAGGGCAAGTGTAAAAATAAATTCTAATAGAATCATCCATCCTACAATGAACATTCCATTCATTCCGGCAAAGGTCAATGTAAATAAAGCAATAGGATTAATGATTAAAAAAGCTATGATGGTATTCTTATACCAAGCAGGAGAATCACCTAAGAACATTTTGTATAAATTATTTATCATGTTTAAGACCTAATGAAATTAATAAGAACACTTCATGAAAGTATAAATGAAGAGACTAGTTTAATTATATTTTGTGAAAACAAAATTTTATATGATCAGAGCGAAAAATCTTATATTTTTGATCCAAAAGATTTAAATTTGAAAGAAATTAATGGTCCTTTTTTAGCCATAGCAAAAGTTAATGATCGTTATATTTACGTTATAAATATAGATTCTAAAGTTGAAATTTTAGGGATATTTATGAATCCTGATACAACAAATTACATTGATTTAATTCATATATTAGCTTTTCTTGATAATGAAAGTTTTTTAATAGCCTCAAGAGCTTCTATTTTAAATAATTGGCATATAAAAAATAGTTATTGTAATTATTGTGGAAATATTAATAAATTTGATCTAGTAGAGGGCGCTTTTGGGTGTGAATGTAAGAATGCTCTTAATTATCCTTCAATTTCTCCGTGTATTATTACTTTAATTCATGACGATGAGAGAATTTTGCTTGGGAGGAGTAAGTTTTTTCCAGAAAACATGTACAGCACCCTTGCAGGTTTTATTGAAGCAGGAGAGAGTGCTGAACAAGCATTGATTAGAGAGGTATCAGAAGAAGTTAACGTAGAGGTTTCACACATTGAATATTATTCATCTCAATCATGGCCATTTCCCTCACAACTTATGCTTGGTTATAAATGCAAATATCAAAAAGGAGAAATTGTTCTTAATGACAAAGAATTAGAGGATGCTCAATGGTTTAACATAAAGGAATTACCAAATATTCCTCCAGATACATCAATTTCAGGACAACTCATTCGTTCTTATATCGAGGATCATTTAAAGCTCTAGTAGGCTTAACATTTGATGTTGAAGATTGAGCCGGAGTTGGTGCAGGAGTGGTAGCTGGGATTGATGCTTGAGAATCTTGTGGATTTAATTTATTGCCATCGACTTCCTTAGCAACTTTACGATCATTTTTAGGTTTATTTTTATTAGAGTGCCCGTCTTGTGATTTTTTTTGAGGTGTGACTTGTGGTTTAGAATGCTTTTTGTTACTTAAATTTTTTGAATTTGAATTCCTTCCCTTATTATTGGCTCTAGTATTTCTATTATTTTGATTTTTATTTCCTCTATTAACTCTGGATTGATTCTTTTTATGGTTTCTATTTCTTCTTTTTTTTGTGCTTTTTTTCTTTTTAGATTTAAAGACCCCAAAAAATATTGATAAAGTGAGAACAGATTTGATAAAAGCAAAAAATCTATTTTTAGATTTTGGCATTCGAGGAGGCACAGATACTTTTACAAGTGGTTTCAAGACCCTTTTTGTTGAATTAGAGTCACGCCAATCCATTGAGGGCTCAGGACTATTTGGCGTCATATCATATGAAAATGGTTTTTTTCCAGAAGCAGCTTTAACACGTGCCACTTTATAATATGGTCTGGATTTATATGGATCTGCAATAATTAAAATGTTTACCTGATAGGTATTTTCAATTGAAATAATGTCTCTTCTTTTTTCATTTAATAAATAGCTTGAAACATCTGCCGGAACATAAACGTGTATTTCTCCAGTATTTTCTTTCGCTGCATCTTCACTAATTATTCTTAAAATTGATTGGCCTAGTGATCTAGTGCCTCGTACTTGAACATGCTGAATGTCATAAGTTTCCTCTAGTGAAGGCCTTAATCTTTGCCTAGATAATTCTAATAAACCAAATCTAGATATCCCAGCAATTTGAATTCTAGCTCTATCGGACTGAACCGCAGATCTGAATGTATTTTCAACTTTTTGTTGATTTTTTTCATCCTGCATATCAATAAAATCTATAACTATAAGACCGCCCAAATCTCTTAGTCTTAATTGTCTTGCAATTTCCTTAGCCGCTTCCATATTTGTTGCAAAAGCTGTTGATTCTATGTCCTTTCCTTTTGTTGAACGTGCTGAGTTAACATCAATAGACACCATAGCCTCGGTAGGGTCTATGACAATAGATCCACCAGATGGTAATGATATTTCTCGCTGAAAAGCTAATTCAATTTGACTCTCTATTTGATACCTATTGAATAATGGTATTTCTTCATTGTAAAAAATTACTTTATCTGCATGATCCGGAATAACAGATTTTGCAAAATCTAAGGCTTCTGCATGAACTGACTCATCATCAATAAGAATTTCTTGTATGTCATCTCTAAAATAATCTCTAAATACTCTTAAAATTAACTTATCATCTTTGTAGATCAAGCTTGGACTTGGCGCATCAGCAATTGATGATTTTATTTGTTCCCATAAATTCATTAGATAGTCCAAATCCCATTTTAATTCATCAGTTGATCTTCCTAATCCGGCTGTTCTCACGATAACACTCATGCCCTCTGGAATTTGCAAAGCATTTAAAGCATTTTTAATTTCATCTCTTTCTTCGCCTGAAATTCTTCTAGAAACGCCGCCAGATTTTTCAGAATTTGGAATTAAAACTATAAATCTTCCTGCAAGAGATATCTGATTTGAAAGAGCTGCGCCTTTAGTGCCTCTTTCTTCCTTTAGGACCTGTATGAGAATTTCGTCACCTTCTTTGAGAGTGCACTTTTTTTTACCTTCTGAATCCTTTGTAAAATATTCATTTGATAATTCTTTTAAAGGAAGGAATCCATGCCTTTCGCTGCCGAAATTAACGAAAGCAGCATCCAAACTTGTTTCAACTCTTGAAACAGTAGCTTTAAAAATACTACCTTTAAAGAGTGATTGATTATTGAATTCATTATCAAGGTCAAAGAGTTTTGCCCCATCAACTAATGCAACACGAAGTTCATCTGAATATGAACAATTAATTAGAATTCTTTTCATTTTTTTTCTCCGATACAGAGAAAGCGAATAGCACGAGTGCTTTTTGAGTTATCAGAGTCTTATCCCGCGGAGCTCTTTTAACTGACTTCACTTATAATTGTGAAGATTGTAAAACTTGTCTTATTCTATTAGCACCCTTGTGCTGTAGTAGCTTTCTCATTGCTGCCATGCAGCTTTATTAATCAATATTTATTGATTCCTTTCAATAAATTTTTACTAGTAGCTTTTTGTATATAAACTATTAANTTTCGATATTCTACATCAATGAGCGATAAAAACCTAAAAATTGATAACGATCATGCTGGAAGACGTATAGATAATTACCTGCTTAATATCTTTAAAGATCTTCCTAAATCAAAAATATATAGCATGCTAAGGAAAGGTGAAGTAAGAGTAAATTCTGGTCGAATTAAACCTTCATATAAACTAAAGATCAATGATGAAATAAGAATACCGCCATATTTAATTGATTTTAAAAACAAAAAACCTAATTTAAAGATTCCACCCTCTAGAATTCAAGAATTTTTAACATCCATCATTTATGAAGATGATGACTATATTTTAGTAAATAAAGATCCCGAATTAAGCGTTCACTCTGGTACAAAAAATCAATTTGGGCTTATAGATATTGCTAGAGATTATTTTCCGTTATTAGATCTTGATCTTTGTCATCGAATTGATAAATCTACTTCCGGGTGTGTGTTGATTGCAAAAAATAAATTATTTTTAAGACATTTTAATAAACAACTTAAATCTAATAAAGTTAAAAAAATATATGAAGCGATTTTGGTTGGTGTTCTTGATAAAGACATAAAGATAAAATCAAAAATTGATACATCGACAAAACATCATCATCATAAAGTTACTGAATCAATTGATGGCAAAAAAGCGGTGTCAATGTTTAAAATTTTAAAAAAATTTAAATCATTTACTCATGTTGAGGTCCATATAAGTACTGGCAGAATGCATCAAATTAGAGTTCAAAGCTCAAATTTTAATCATCCAATAGTTAATGACAAAAAATACGGGCTATTTGATTTAAACAAATTTATCTATTCCAAGACATCGATCGGTCGTCTCGCTTTACATGCTAAATCCATATCTTTTATAGATTTAAACAATCAAGTTGTTTTCTATGAAGCGCCAAAAAATAATGAATTTGATATACTGATNACTGAGCTAAGTGATTTGACTGTTAAATCTTAATTTATTCTGATAGTATNCTTTTTTTAAAATATTATGGCAGTACAAAAAAGTAAAAAAACAAGATCAAAACGTGGGATGATCCGTTCTCATGATCATCTTAAAGATCTTACCTTATCGACCGATCCTGTGTCTGGAGAAAGACATCTTCGCCATCAAATGACTGCAGATGGTTTTTATAAGGGCAGACTTATCAAAGATTTGAGGAAGCCAGTTAAAGAAGAAGAGGATAACTCAACACAAGACTAAGAATGTCTTTTTCAGCTTTTTTAGCGTTTCCAGGTCAAGGTTCGCAACATCTATCTATGTTATCCAGAGGTGGTATTTCTGAAATTGCTAATTCAAGTGAACATTCTCATGCTCTTGAGTGCTGTAGTGATTTAATAGCCCATGACGTTATTAAATTAATTGAAGAAGGGCCTGAAGAATTAATAAATAGAACTTCTATTACACAACCTATTTTAGTACTTTGTTCATATCTTCATTACCATAAGTTAGTTAATACAATTGATATTGCTCCTTTATATTTAGCCGGTCATTCTTTAGGAGAATATTCCGCTTTGGTTGCTGCTAATTCATTATCAATTACTGAAGCTTTAAAATTGGTGAGAAAGCGAGGAGAGTTGATGGAAGCGGCACCAAATGGTTCCATGTCAGCAATAATGGGTCTCGATTATAATATTATTGATGAGATATGCTTAATTGCATCTCAGGGTGAAAATTCCCATGTTCAATGTGCAAATTTAAACTCTCCGAATCAAACAGTCATTTCTGGTCATGATGATGCGGTGTTAAGAGCTCAAGATCTTTGTACTGCAAAAGGTGCAAAACGTGCTGTAAAACTTAATGTGAGCATCGCATCTCATAGCAAGCTTATGTTATCGGTGACAGATGAATTTCAAAAGACTCTTGAAGCTGTAAAATTCAGCATACCGGACACTAATATTATCCATAATGTATCAGTCAATTCATCAACTTCATCCAGAGATATTCCATCTCTTCTTTTATCACAGTTGCACTCACCAGTTAGATGGGTAGAAACATGTAATTTTATTTCTACATTGAAATTGCCAATCATTGAATGCGGTCCAGGGAAAGTGTTGTCAGGTTTATTCAAGGGAAACAAACTTGAAAATTACTTTTCTGTAACCGATGAAGAATTTTATGAGAAGATTAGCAGTTATGAATAAAAAAATAGTCTTTATAACTGGAATTTCAAGAGGCATCGGATTAGAGATAGNTAAATGCTTTGTTAACGATGGTTACTATGTCATTGGAACATCCAGATCACCATTTAGTATTAACGAGGAATTAAATTCTGAAAATTGCATACATTTTCCAATTGATGTGACAGACAGAAACAAAATCTCATCATGTTTAGACGAGCTGAAAAAAATTAACAAGATTCCGAATGTTTTAATTAACAATGCTGGAATAACCAAAGATCAACTTTTCTTGAGAATGAAAGAGGATGATTGGGACGATGTCATTAATTCTAATCTTACAAGCGCGTTCAATATTACTAAATTATTTATTAAATCAATGGTTAAAGATCGTTATGGAAAAATAATAAATATATCTAGTGTTGCTGGACTTATGGGTAATCCTGGGCAGGTTAATTATTCCGCGAGTAAGGCTGGTCTTGGAGGTTTTACAAGAGCTTTAGCAAAAGAGGTGGCTGCTAGAAATATAACAGTTAACTGCATAGCTCCTGGATTTATCGAAACCGATATGACAGATCATTTTAAAGACGAAGAATTAGAGAATATCTTAAATCAGATTCCTGCAAACAAAATGGGTAATTCACAACAAATAGCAGATTTAGCTTTATTCTTAGCCTCTTCTAAAGGTGATTACATTACTGGTCAAACTATTTCTGTGGATGGCGGCCTTTATATGAGTTAATGATTTTATATGTTTTTGTTAAAATTGTTGTAGAATAGATTTCATTTTATGGAGGATGCCTTGTGAGTATCGAAGAAAGAGTAAGAAAAATTGTTTGCGAGCAGCTTGGTGTCGGAGACGATGAAGTTAATAATGACTCTTCATTTGTTGATGATCTAGGAGCTGATTCATTAGATACAGTCGAGTTAGTTATGGCTCTTGAAGAAGAGTTTGAACTTGAAATAGCTGACGAAGAAGCAGAGAAAATTTCAACTGTTGAAGAAGCAGTTAATTACATAAACTCTAATAGTTAAAACTTCCTTCAATGAAGCAACTACACAGAAGAGTTGTAGTTACTGGTTTAGGTATATTATCCCCTATAGGTAATACTTTAGATGAGGCTTGGAATTCTTGCATAAATGGAANGTCAGGCATTACAAATATTGATATAGATTTAGAGAATAATCCTATAAAAGTTGGTGGACGTTTAAAAAACTTTAATCCTGAAGATTTCCTAGATTCCAAAGAAATTAGAAGAATTGATCCTTTTATTCAATATGGAATTATTGCTGCCAACCAATCTATCGAACATTCAGGAATTCTTAATTCTAAAACTGATTTATCAAGAATTGGTGTTAANTTTGGTGCCGGTATTGGTGGTATAGATACGATAGAAAAAAATAAATCCTTNTTAGAAGAAAGAGGTTATAAAAAAGTTTCTCCGTTTTTTGTACCAGGATCAATTGTTAATATGATTTCAGGTTTAATTTCCATTAAACATGGTTTCATGGGCCCGAACACTTCTGTTGTTACAGCATGCTCAACTGGTAATCACTGTATTGGAACAGCTGCTAGATCTATTGCATATGGTGAAGCTGATGTAATGGTTGCAGGAGGTGCTGAAATGGCTTCGACTCCACTTTCAATAGCAGGTTTTATTTCCGCAAGAGCTCTTTCTATGAATTCCGATCCTCAAACAGCTAGTCGACCATGGCATAAAGATAGAGATGGATTTGTTTTATCTGATGGAGCAGGATCATTGGTTCTTGAAGATTTTGATCATGCAAAGGCCAGAGGAGCAACAATATATGCAGAAGTAATCGGTTTTGGTGCTAGCTCTGATGCGCATCATATGACAGCTCCGCCAGAAGATGGAAGGGGAGCTGTATTGTCAATGTTCAATGCAATAAATGACGCCGAAATTAACTTATCTGAAGTCGATTATATTAATGCTCATGGCACATCAACACCATTAGGAGATATAGCTGAAACTATCGCTCTTAAAAAAGTATTTGGAGAGTCAGTTCCGCAAATTAGTTCTACTAAATCAATGACTGGGCATACTTTAGGAGCAGCTGGTGCGATTGAATCTATATTTTGTATAAAGGCAATAAATGATGGAATTATTCCGCCAACAATTAATCTAGATAATCCAGATTCCCTATGCGATTTAAATTACACTCCCTTGGTATCAACTGAAAAAAAAGTTAATGTTGCTATGAATAACTCTTTTGGATTTGGAGGAACCAACTCTACCCTTGTCTTCAAAAAAATCTAAATTTTTAATATTTATATTCACACTATTAATTGTTGCGGTAGTTTTGGTTGGAACATCTGAATCATATTCTCACTCAAGAGCTAGTGACAAAATAGAATTTTTCAATGTAAATAAGGGCGACTCTTTTAACTCGATTCTGGATGATTTTGCATTGAATCCATTTGAAAAACTTCTTTTAAAAATTTACTTGAAAAAAAATGAGATTAAAGTGGCGCAAGCTGGACATTATTATCTTAAAAATAAATCTTGGAAAGAAGTCTTTTTTTCAGTCTCTAGTGGAGATGTATTCATATACAAGTTTAAAATTCCTTCTGGAAAAAATCTTTATGAAATTAATGAAATTATTTCAAAATCAAATTTCCTTGATGACTGTAATAATTTTGAATGCTTAGACGATCAACTAAATTATATTGAGGGTACATTAAAACCAGATACTTATTTCTATAAGCACTCATCCTCATTAGCAAAGATTTTAAAAAAATCTCAAAGTGATTTTTTTCAACTAGCCGCAAACTTGTGGGTAAATAAAAATCCACAACTACCAATTAAAAATTTATCTGATGCAATAATACTTGCCTCAATCGTTGAAAAGGAAGCTGGTAATGAAAATGAGAAGCCAATTATAGCTGGAGTATTTTTACATAGAATATCTATTGGTATGAAGTTGCAGGCAGACCCAACAATAATTTATGGGTTATTGCCAAATTTTAATGGTGATATTACAAAAGCAAATTTACTAGATAAAAATAATCCCTACAATACCTACCAAATTCCAGGATTACCTCCAACGCCTATATCTACTATTAGCAAATCCTCATTAGAGGCAGTAATATTGGGTATGAAAAATGATTATTTATACTTTGTTGCAAAGGGTGATGGGACTCACAAATTTTCTAAAACTTACAAAGAGCATCTTGATGCTGTTTATAGATACCAACTCAATTAAATTATGAAATTGATTTCATTTGAAGGAATTGAAGGAGTAGGTAAGTCAACTCAAATAAATTTAATTCTTGAATGGCTAACAAGCAAAGGTTTAAGTTCAAAACTTATAAGAGAACCAGGGTCTACAGAATTTGGAGAAAAGATAAGAGAGCTACTTTTATCAAAAGATTACAATATTTCAGCACACACTGAATTATTGTTAATGTTTGCTGCAAGAGCAGAAATGATAAAGGAGCATTTGACCAAAGCAAACGAGGATATTGTACTTTGTGATAGATATTATCATGCTTCAATTGCATATCAGGGCTACGGAAGAAAGCTCCCTCTTGATTTGATAGACAGTCTTATTATAAATATCAACTGCCCAATTCCTGATTTAACAATAATATATGATCTTGATGTGAATCTTGGTTTTAAACGAAAAGCAAAAGATGATATTGACAGAATTGAATCCTCAGGAATAAATTTCTTTGAAGATGTTAGAAAAGGNTATCAGCAAATAGCCAATGAAAGAGAGGAAGTTGTAATATTAGACGCATCAGAGTCCATAGAGATACTTAATCAGCAAACTAAAGATCTAATTGAGCCCTTAATTTAAAATGAATTTAGAGAAATTCCCTTGGTTAACTGAAGTAGTATCAACTTATAAAAATATTAATTTTCCATCATCTATNATTATTGAGGGTGAATCAGGCCTTGCTAAAAATCACCTTGCTAATTTTTTTGCACAAAAATTATTATGTTCCGATGATTTTGCGCCTTGTAGTAATTGTAATTCTTGTAATTATTTCTTAGCTGGCTCTCATCCAGATTTTTGTTTTCTTTCTGCTGATTCATGCTCAAGCATATTGCACTCATATTCAAAAGCGAAAAAAGACTCAATGAATTCAAAAAAAATTGAAGGAGTAAGAGCTTTGAATGAATTCATTGCTATGACACACTCAGTCTCAAGTCACAGATTAGCAATCATATTTGATGCTCATAACATGAATGTTAATTCACAAAATGCACTCCTAAAAACATTAGAGGAATTACCAGAGAACAAGCATATATTTTTAGTTTCAAATAAACGTAAATTTTTCTTACCCACGATATATAGTCGCTCAAACATTATTACAATAAATAATCCCACAGCAGATGCACTTGATAAATGGATAGCAGACAAAGGATATATTGATTATTCGACCCTAGATTTTGCTCCAGANTCAACACCTTTAGAAATTGAGACGCAAATTAATAATGATATGGCTGGGCAATACANAGAAATTACTCAAAATTTAAACTCTTATTGTTTGGGTGAAATAACCACTCCTGATTTAATAAAGTTTTATAAGGAAATTAATATTACATTTGATGAAAAAATNAATTCCATTATTTTATTCCTAAAGACTTGTTTAGGTATTGAAAAAGATTTTTATAAAACTCATCCAGCTATTACATCACTTGATAATGCAAAGATTGATCCAATGTTGATATCAGATTTAATTGAACAGTTAATTGAATATAAATATCAACTTTTAAAAGTGCCTTCTTTAAATGAGCAAATTGGGTTAAATAACTTTTTTCAAAAAATAAAAAATTTATTTTCTTAGGCTGTAGCGCCACCATCAACTATTATTGTTTGACCATTAATATATTTCCCTGCATCTGACGCTAGCATTATTGCAGCACCTGCAACTTCATCAGGTTCACCAATTCTTTTCATAGGATGTGTACTTGTGTAATGGTCATGAAGAGTCGGATTTTCCCATAATCCCCGAGCGAAGTCAGTTCTAATGAGACCCGGCGCAATACTATTAGCCCTGATATTATATTGACCGAATTCTACAGCTAAGTTTTTCACCATCTGTATATCAGCTGCTTTACTAATACTATAGGTACCAAGAAGGTTACTACCTCGAGTTCCACCAATACTGGAGATAATAATAATAACTCCATCTTTACGTTCAATCATTTGAGGAGTAACTAAATTTGCTAAAATGTGATTTGCTTTAATATTATTGTTCATAACTTTATCAAAAGCATCCGATGGGATGTCGGCCATAGAACCCATNAAAGGATTTGTTGCAGCATTACATATAAGCACATCAATTTTTCCTAATATCTTGTTTGATTCATTTACAAGGTTTTCAAGATCTGATTCAACAGCAATATTCCCAGCAATTGGAAATGCAGATTCTGAGCCAATATGCTTATTAATTTCATTAGCAACTTCTTTGCAAGCATCAATCTTTCTGCTTGAGATGATTACCTTAGCTCCATGCATTGCTGCATGAAAAGCAATTGATTTTCCGATTCCTTTTGATGATCCCGTAATTAAAAATGATTTATTTTTTAAATTAAATAATGACATTTAGCTTATAATCCTATGATGTTAAAAAATGTAGAAATATATTCTAAATCAAATTGTGTCTTTTGTGATAAAGC
>JGI24820J26691_1000168_pt1 | contig 18290 bp, 19 predicted proteins | sample METZYME_5_50m_FD_26691 | JGI IMG/M metagenome (IMG submission 26691) | reverse complement strand
AATAAGCGGATATCCTATTCCCTCAGCTATTTTTAAGATTTCTTCATCTTGAGTTGGAAGTTCTTTATCAAAGCCAGGAACTCCTTCAATACCATACTTTGTAACAATAGATTTTGCGGTTATTTTGTCTCCCATTTGTTTTATCGTTTGAGAACCGGGACCAATAAATTTGAATCCACTCAGATTACATTGCTCAGCAAATGAATGATCTTCAGCTAGAAATCCATATCCAGGATATATCGCATCCGATCCTGTGACATCCGCTGCAGACAAAATTGCAGGCGCATCGAGATAACTTTTAGTTGGATCAGCAGGACCAACACAAACAGATTCATCAGAAAATCGAAGACTTTTTAGATCTTTATCGCCTTCAGAATAAATACATACAGTTTTTAAACCAAGCTCTTTACATGCCCTTATGGCGCGTAGGGAAATTTCTCCTCTATTGGCAATTAGGACTTTTTTTGACATCTATTCTAAGGTGATTAAATCTTGAGAGAATTGAACAGGCTCGCCATCTTCAACTTCAATTGAAACTATCTTTCCACTATATTCAGATTTAATTTCATTCATCATTTTCATTGCTTCTACAATACAAACAACTTGGCCAGCATCAATAACATCACCAACTTTTACATATGGGTCTTTATCTGGCGCAGGCCTTCTATAAAAAGTTCCAACAATTGGCGAGGTAATAACTTTTGAACCAGATTTTAGTACTTCTTTAGTTTCAATATTTACTGGAGCTTCTGCTTTTCTTTCCTGAACCGATTTTTCTATAACCTCAAAGTCATTAGAGGACTTTCGAGAAATTCTTACAGCTTCCTCTCCCTCGGTAACTTCAATCTCAGTTAAATCTGACTCTTGAAGCATCTCGATTAACTTTTTAATTTTTCTTATATCCATACTCATAAAATCTAATTTGAATTGATTGCTTTTTCTAAAGCAAACTCATATCCCTTTGTTCCCATGCCACATACAACTCCTTCAGCTATATCAGAAAAGTATGATTTATGCCTAAATTCCTCTCTTGCAAATATATTTGAAATATGAATCTCAAAAAAAGGTATTCCTACACCAATAAGAGCATCTCTTATAGAAATACTAGTATGTGTAAAGGCACCAGGATTCAAAATTATTTTTGAAATATTTTCATCTTTAGCTGAATGTATCTTTTCAACAATTTCGTGCTCAGCATTGCTTTGAAAGGAAGAGAAAGAGATGCTATTTTCTTTACAAATTTCAGACATTTTTTTTTCAATATCTTCCAATGTTTCGTTTCCATAAATAGAGTTTTCTCTATTACCAAGAAGATTTAAGTTAGGACCATTTATTAAAAGGATTTCCATCAGTCGATTTTATATGCTTTTTCGAAGAAATTAAAAGATTATTGCNGCACTTATAAAGAGGATAACTTGACTTTTATTGGTGTATAGCAAAATCTTTTTTCAGCACAACCTTGAAAGACTACTTCATAGTCCATTTGATTTTGTTGTTTTTGTCCTAGCAGCCTCAAATTTAAGCTGTTTCTGAAGATCTCAGTTTCCCCCAAGAATTCATCTTTATGCATTATAGGATCACCTATGAGCTCAAAATTAATTAACTTATCTTTATGAAGAAGTTTGATTGAGTTTTTATAAATATAATAATTCTTTTCTATTTCCCAATTCAATGAAAGGTAGTTATCAGAATCAATAATTTTCATTTTAAAAGCGTCTTTTGGGTTGAGGATGTTACTTCCTAAATCTAGCTGACTTTTAGCTAAAATATTATTTGAAAGCATGGATATTAAGATTAAGTATAATGGGATTAAGAATTTTTTATTTCGCAACAAATCAGAATGAAACATTTTTTTATTAACTTTTTATTAAGTATTTTCTTTATTTTACCTAACTGGATCCTGAAAGCACTAACTATGAAAAAAGAGGTATCTTATAAAAATGAGGTATTTGATTATCAATCAATGACTTATATCTCTCTAATATCATGGTATATGACAAAATTTGGACAAGTTTTAGATATGGCTGATTTTTCAGATGATATGCGTAAAAAGATGTCTGATATCCGAATGAAAATTAATAATAATAAATTACCAAAACAAGTTATTAATAAAAAGGATCATATTATTGAGAAAAAGAGTGAGTTAGTTTTGAGGCAATATTCTATTGATTCAGAAATGACAGATAAAGCTGTTCTTTTCTTTCATGGTGGCGGTTATGCCATCTCCAATATCGATGTCTATAACCCAGTTGTATCTCTAATGTGCCAAGAGCTTAATTCCAACATTTTTTCTTTAGAGTATAGCCTCTCTCCTGAAAATAAATTCCCTAAAGCTTTGGAGGAAGCCAACATTGCCTTTGACTGGTTAAAAAGTAAGGGGTTTAAAAAAGAAAATATCATTATCTGTGGAGACAGCGCAGGAGCTCATTTAGCTGCATCATTGTTACATGATCTTAATTCTAAAAATAAAGAATTACCCTTTTTGCAAGTTCTAATTTATCCCATGATTTCACCGTCTTTAGACTTTCCTTCGATGGAAAGGCTAAGAGAAAATTTTTTACTGACAAAGGAGCAAATGAAGTGGTTTTGGCATTACTTTAGGGCTGATGAATCAAATAATTTAGATCCAAGGTTCGATTTACTAAAAATTGATAATAATAATAAATTTAATACCAAAACAGTTATAATTACCGCCGGTTTTGATCCGCTGTGTGATGAAGCAGAAGCATATGCTGCAAAATTGAATGACATTGGTAATGATGTGAAACAGATTCATTATCCAAGTTTATTCCACGGCTTCATCAACATAACACGATTAAAAACAGCTAAATTAGCAACGATGGATATTTTTAGAGAAATTAGAACAAACTTATGAGCAGTCTATTAGAAGTCAAAAATCTTACTGTTGGATTTAAAGTCAGAGATTCTATTTTTACTGCTGTAGAGAATGCTTCTTTTGAAATAAATAGAAATGAGACAATGGCACTCGTCGGTGAATCAGGCTCGGGTAAGTCAGTATCTGCAATGTCTATATTGCAACTATTGCCAGAGGGCAAAACAGTATTTAATGATGATGCATCAATTAAATTCCATGATGCCGAAATATTGGAAATGTCTAATAAACAACTGCAATCGATTCGTGGAAAGAAAATATCAATGATTTTTCAAGAACCTATGACTTCTCTAAATCCATACCATAGAGTAGGTCACCAAATTACCGAATCCATCTTGAGTCATGAAAAAATTTCAAAAAATGAAGCAGAAGAAAAAGCTAAAGAGTTGATGAGACTTGTTGAAATACCTGATCTTGAAAGAAGATATAAATCATATCCGCATGAGCTTTCTGGAGGTCAACGCCAGAGAATCATGATTGCAATGTCTCTAATTAATGAACCTGAGCTACTGATTGCTGATGAGCCAACAACAGCACTTGATGTAACTATTCAAGCTCAAATACTTGATTTGATGAATAGGCTTAAAGAAAGGCTAGGGATGTCAATTCTCTTTATTACACACGATCTTGGGCTTGTTGAAAAATTTAGTGACAGAGTCTGTGTTATGAAAGAAGGAAAAATTGTAGAGCAGGGAGTTACATCAGAGATCTTTTCTAATCCCAAACACGAATATACGATTAAACTTTTAAAATCCGAACCTGAAGCAAAAGAAGAGCTGATTACATCAGAAGATAATATTTTAGAAATTTCTAACCTCAGTGTCTTTTATAAAATCCCATCAAAACAGCTTTTTAAAACTGATAAATTTTGTGCAGTCTCAGATATATCACTAAAAATTCCAAGAAACTCAACTATTGGGGTGGTCGGCGAATCTGGTTCTGGAAAATCAACACTGGGTAAAGCTATTATAAATCTTCTTGATTATGAGGGATTAATTAAATTCAATGGCCGATCAATTAAAGAACTTAACTTTTCCGAGAAAAAGTCCTTAAAGAAAGATATTCAAATAGTTTTTCAAGATCCATATGGATCACTTTCACCAAGAATGACTATTGGTGAAATTATCGGAGAGGGTTTAGACATTCATTTCAACTATTCCAATGAAGAAAAACTAGAGAAGATATCAAATGTAATGAGGGATGTCGGTCTTGATGATAGCCTAATCTTTAAATATCCTCATGAGTTCTCTGGCGGACAAAGACAAAGAATTGCTATTGCTAGATCAATAATTTTAAATCCTAAGTTTATGATTCTTGATGAGCCAACTTCTGCACTTGATAGGTCTATTCAAATACAGGTAATTGATGTTTTAAAGAAACTACAGGATAAGTATAAATTGACATATCTATTTATAAGTCACGACCTTAAAGTAATTAGATCAATGTGTGATCAAATTTTTGTAATGAGTGAAGGTAAGCTAGTAGAATTTGGCAAAGCCGATGATGTTTTTGAGAATCCTCAGGAGGACTATACTCAGAGACTTTTAAAAGCTGCCTTGAAATATTCATCAAATTAAGATGCCAAATAGGAAGTATTCACAAATATTGCATGATGGCCCGCATCAGGCAGCCTCAAGATCAATGCTCAGAGGAGCAGGATTTAGCGATGAAGATTTCCAAAAATCCATAGTTGGAATTGCTTCTCTTGGAGCGAGCGTAACGCCATGTAATATGCATCTGAACTCACTTGCTGAGATTGTTGAGCATTCAGTTAATAACTCAGGATGCAAAGCAGTAACTTTTAATACAATTACCGTTTCCGACGGTATTTCTATGGGAACGGAAGGAATGAAATATTCTCTAGTATCAAGAGAAGTAATAGCTGACTCTATAGAGACTGTCGTAGGTTGCCTTGGTTACGATGGAGTTATCGGTATTGGAGGATGTGACAAAAATATGCCGGGTGTGATTATTGGTTTAGCTAGATTAAATAGACCATCAATATTTATTTATGGGGGTTCAATAAAGCCAAGTGAAGAAAATACTGATTACGTAACTGTTTCTGAAAAAACAGGAGAATTTTCGAAGGGTGCTATTTCCGAAGAGGAACTAATATCTGTTGAAAAGATCTCAGTTGTTGGCCCAGGATCATGTGGAGGAATGTATACAGCAAATACAATGGCCTCTGCAATTGAAGCTTTGGGTATGTCTCTTCCTGGAAGCAGTAGTCAAGATGCAGTTTCTGAGGATAAAAAGAGTGATTGCATGAAAACAGGTAAAGCAATTGAGAGACTTTTAGAAAAAGATATTAAACCTTCTGACATTATGACAAAGAAGGCATTTGAGAATGCAATTACAGTGGTAATTGCGCTTGGAGGATCTACAAATGCAGTTCTGCATCTTATCGCCATGGCTCATGCTATAAACATTGAAATAAACTTAGATGACTTTACAAGAATAGGTAAAAGAGTTCCTGTAATAGCCGACATCAAACCTTTTGGGGAAAATTATATGTCTTCATTAAATGAAATCGGTGGCATACAGCCTCTGATGAAGATGCTGCTTGATGAAGGCTTACTCCATGGAGAGTGTTTAACTGTTTCTGGAAAATCTATAGCAGAAAATCTTTCTGAAGTTCATCCTTACCCAAGCGGCCAAACAATTATAAGAGAAATATCTAACCCTGTTAAAAGTACCAGTCACTTAAGAATACTTTATGGTAATTTAGCTCCAGATGGTGCGGTGGCAAAGATCACAGGAAATGAAGGTTTAAAATTTACAGGAATAGCTAAAGTATTTGATTCCGAGGAAGAAGGGAATGAAGCGATCCAAAATAACTTAATAAATGAGGGCGATGTAGTAGTAATCAGATATGAGGGACCCAAAGGGGGCCCAGGTATGAGAGAGATGTTAAAACCAACGTCAGCAATAATGGGACAGGGCCTAGGCAACAAAGTTGCTTTTATTACCGATGGAAGATTTTCTGGTGGTACTCATGGTTTTGTTGTTGGTCATATTTCTCCTGAAGCATATGTTGGAGGTCCAATTGGCGTGCTTGAAAATGGCGACGGTATAACCATTGATGCTGAGAAAAATACAATCTCAATTAATATTCCTGACGCAGAATTACAAAAAAGATTAGAGAATTTCAAGCCAAATAAAGAGCTACCAAAGAGAGGCGTCTTATCAAAATATTCAAAAAGTGTACAATCTGCATCCTTAGGAGCAATAACTGATTAACTTATGATTTCAAGAAAATTCCCATCAACTCGATTAAGAAGGCTAAGGCAGTCAGATTCAATTATAAAACTTACAAGTGAATGCGGCATAAGCAAAGATGATCTAATCCAACCTGTGTTTGTTAAAGAGGGACTGAAAGACAAAGAGCCAATTGAATCAATGCCCGGAATATTTAGATTTGGTTGTGAATCAGTTTTAGATGAGATAGAAGAGATAGATCAACTAGGTATTAAAGCAATTGCTATTTTTCCAGTTATAGATCCTTCAAAAAAAGATGCAACAGGATCTGAAGCGATAAAAACAGATAATTTTATATCCGAAGTAATATGCTCCATAAAATCAAAATTTCCTAACATGCTAGTAATTGCAGATGTTGCTTTAGATCCTTACACGGATCATGGTCATGATGGCATACTCGAAAATAATAAGATCCTAAATGATCAGACATTGGAGGTTCTTGCAGAACAATCTATCGTTTTAGCAGAAGCAGGTGCAGATATTATTGCTCCGTCAGATATGATGGATGGAAGAATTGGCTTCATTAGGAAAAGATTAGACGAAAATAGTTTTGAAGAAAAAATTATCTTATCTTATGCAGCAAAATATAATTCAAAATTTTATGGTCCTTTTAGAGATGCAGTAAACTCTAAGAATAATCTCGGTAAATCAGACAAATCTTCCTATCAGATGAATCCTGCTAATTTTTTAGAAGCTCTCAATGAAGTTGCTATGGATATTGAGGAGGGTGCAGATATTGTTATGGTAAAACCAGGCATGCCTTATTTAGATATCATTTCTAGNATTAAGCATGAATTTAAAGTTCCTACTTTTGCATATCAAGTCAGTGGCGAGTACTCGATGTTAATGGAATCAGTTAATAAAGGATGGCTAGATAAAAATGTTATAATGGAGTCTATTATAAGTTTCAAAAGGGCTGGTGCAGATGCAGTTCTTTCATATTTTGCTAAAGATTTAATAAAGGAATTTAATTTATGAGTAACGTAAAAGAAGTAACTACAGAAACATTTGAGCATGAAGTATTAAACTCAGAAGTACCAGTATTGGTAGATTTTTGGGCAGAATGGTGCGGTCCGTGTAAACAACTTGCACCGAGAGTTGAAGAAGCAGCCGAGCAATATGGTGAGCAAATCAAGGTTTGTAAAGTTGATATTGAAGAACATAGAGATCTTGCTGTTCAGTATGGTATTAGATCTATTCCTTCATTGCTGATCTTTAAATCCGGTGAAGTATCAGGAGTTCAGGTTGGAGCTTTGACACAAGAACAATTAGGAGAATTTATAGACACAGAAATCTAAGTTTTTTTGCAAAATTTTAAAAAAACTTATATTATCAACCCTTCTTAGATATCTTTTTGGTATCAATCAAATTTTCAGAGGAATTTTTCAAATATAACTAATGAACTTAAGTGAAGTAAAAACTAAAACAATTACCGAGCTTGTCGAGATAGCTGAAAAGCTAGGCTTAGAAGATGTAGGTAGACTCAAAAAGCAAGATATCATTTTTCAAATTTTAAAAAAACAAGCTGATGATGGTATAGATATTTTTGGGGGCGGTGTACTAGAGATCCTTAATGATGGATTTGGCTTTTTGAGATCTGCAGAAGGTTCATATTGTGCTGGCCCAGATGATATTTATATCTCACCAAGTCAAATAAGAAAGTTTAGTCTTCGAAAGGGAGATGAAATACAGGGAAAAATAAGGCCTCCCAAAGATAAAGAAAAATATACTGCTCTGGTTCAAGTAGAAACAATTAATGGTGAAACTCCTGAAGACGCTAGAAAGAAAATATTATTCGAGAATCTTACACCACTATTTCCTAATGAAAGACTAGTTCTTGAGCAAGGTAGTGGGTCAAATGAGGATTTATCAGCAAGAATAATTGATCTAATAGCTCCTGTTGGAAAAGGGCAAAGAGGTTTAATAGTCTCGCCACCAAAAGCTGGTAAGACTTTGATGCTACAAAGTATCGCTCATTCAATTACAAGCAANAACCCTGAAACAAAACTGATCGTTCTTTTAATAGATGAAAGGCCTGAGGAGGTCACTGAAATGTCCAGAACCGTTAAAGGTCAAGTGATTGCAAGTACTTTTGATGAGCCTCCATCAAGGCATGTTCAAGTAGCTGACATGGTTATCGAAAAAGCAAAAAGACTTGTTGAGCATAAGCAAGATGTAGTGATTCTGCTTGATTCTATTACTCGACTTGGCAGAGCTTATAATTCTGTTCAACCTGCCTCAGGAAAGATTCTAAGTGGTGGTGTTGATTCAAATGCACTTGAGAGACCAAAAAGATTCTTTGGTGCTGCTAGAAATTTAGAAGAGGGCGGAAGTTTAACAATATTAGCAACTGCTCTTGTCGACACGGGTTCTAAAATGGATGAAGTCATTTATGAGGAGTTNAAAGGAACTGGAAATATGGAAATACATCTAGAAAGAAAGATTGCCGAAAAAAGAATTTATCCTGCTATCAATGTAAGAAGATCAGGAACAAGAAGAGAGGATCTTTTAACCTCTGAAGAAGAGCTAAGGCTTATGTGGGCTGTCAGAAAGGTAACAGATCCCATGGATGATTCGCAAGGAATTGAGTTCTTGATTGATAGACTAAAATCATTCAAGACAAACTCAGAATTTTTTGATTCCATGAAAAATGGGAATGGAAAAAAGAAAACTAAGTAAGTTTTAGTATTTCGGATTCAAAGTTATCTGCAAAGTAATCTAATTGGAAGTTTTTGTATCCTAGAGAATCTACATAATCTTTAATTCTCTTTGAGATGGTAATAAACTTGCTTTTCATATTAGGACTATAAATTTCTTGAAANTATATTTCCGCCGATAGTTTACTTGGAAAGATCACAAAGTCTCCATCATGAAAATCATTAATCAGATTTGAGTATGAAGAGAATTTAACCCGTTGATAATTTTCTAATGTCTCAGCAACGGCTCCTCTTTCTTGAATATAGTCTGAGATGATATTTAGACCACCTTCACCTTTAACAATTAAGAACTTGCCTGAACTAAGTCTATTTTCGAGAATGTTTTTTAGACCTTCAGAGCCAGGCTCTCTAGATATTTCTGAGGACACACCCTTGGCTTCTAAAGCTGATTGAGTCCCAGATCCCATTGCAAATATTTGCTTATCCCGAATATCTTCAAGATATCTAAAATAATTAACAGAGGGAGTGCTTTGAAAGATAACATCAGTATATGTAGAAAGATCTAAAGTGTGATCCAAATATGAAAGCTCAAAAAGAGGAATATTTTTAATGTTTTCCCTTTCTAAAAAACTAAACGTATTATTTGCTCTTGTATCAATTATGTTCATTAAGTAACCTAAAACCATCTAATTTTTCAAAGTGATTTAAAGCTTCTTCTGCATTTTTTGCAGAAAATCTTATAAATTCTTTTTTGCCATATATATCAGCATGCAATTTTCCTTCCTTAAAATCTAAAGCAACTGCTGAATTACAATCTGCATCAATAAGGTTGAGAAAATTATTGCACTCATATATTTTTCTTTTCATATTTTCGTCATTAAAAGGAGTGACTAATTTAAGCATTTCATCTCTGTTCTTGTTGAATCGAAGACAAATAGTACCTTGAGAAATACTCGTTGGGTAATCAAGTACAAGATGATTAAGATTAAGTTCGAGTCTTTGACAGCCAGCTTTTGCAAGAATAATACAATCATATTCACCATCATTTAATTTTTTTATTCGTGTATCAATGTTTCCATTTAGGTTACTAATATTTTTGGCTTCCATAAAAAATTCAGACTGTAGCTTACGCCTGAGGCTTGAAGTTCCAAGTTTCATACGCTTATCAAATACAGAATCTTCATTTTCCCTAAATATTAGAATATCGCTTCTAGAATTATATTTTTCATCTCCTTTCACTAAATCATTTGAAATGTAAATTTCATCCAGTTCAGAGAAATTTGAAGAAGCTGGCATATCTTTCGCTGAGTGAATAGCAATATCAATTTTGTTATCAACAAGAAGAGTATCAATATCATCAACAAAATTTTTTTTATCAAACTGCACTTTATTTTGCCTACTTATCTGGTCACCTACAGTATCTATTTTTATGATCTCATAGTCAGAAATACCAATAGTTTTCATAACTATATCAACTTGCTTTAATGCAAGTTTTGAGGTTCTAGATCCAACTTTAATAGTCATTTTTCTAATAAGAGACCTTCAGCATCTCCAACTACTTTAGATTTGAGTAATGTAAATGTATCAGGGACCTCTATTTTATCAAAAGTACTTTTTTCAAAATATATTAATGTACCTTTTTTTAATTTTTGATTTTTAAGAAAGGTGAGAAGATTNTTAATCCTTTCATCAAAAAAGGGTGGATCAAAGAATATCAAATCAAAGTTTTCAAGATTTTCTTCTTTCAGCCACTCAAATGCATTCCTTATTTTGACATTGGATTTCTCATAAATTTTGAGTCTTTTAAGATTGGTTTCAATACTTGATGCAAACTTTGGAGTTTTTTCTATGAATAATACTGATTCGGCACCTCTGGAAATAGCTTCTATNCCAAGAGCTCCTGATCCCGAAAAACAATCTGCACACTTCAAATCAGCTATTTCAAAATTTAGCCAGTTAAAAAGAACTTCCCTCAATTTATTTGATGTCGGTCTCAATTTTGATGAGGCAGGGAAAGAAATATAAGATCCTTTAAGAAANCCNCCAATTATTCTTATCTTAGAAGTCTTCAAAATAAGTCTTCAATAAACTGTTTTAAATTTTCTCTTGCTCTTTTAACCGATCTAACTGGAATTGGCATTTCACTATCAGGTAAGTTAAAAGCAACATCCATTTTTTTTGAAATGCTGCTCATGCCATGCAAAAAAGACCATATATGAATAGCTTTATTTGAAGCGCTAAGATCATTTAGACTTTTATCATGCTGCTTAACAGATTCTAATAGAGATTCAAAAGCTCTGTCTGCAACCTCTAAAATTTGAGGGAATTTAAGAAACTCAACAACAGATTGACTGAAAAGTAGATCATAAATATTGTAATTATCAAAAGCAAAGCCAAGGTAGTTTTCACAACGCTGGAAGATATCATCTTCCTCCTTACCCTCAACAGAAATATTAAATTCAACAAATCCCTTAGCTACAACATCTGCTAACAGATGTTCTTTAGTTTCATAATGTCTATAAATTGCTGTAGCAGATACATTACACTCGTCAGCAATTCCTCTTAGGCTCATTGCTGCGTATCCATTTTCTTTAACAAAACTATATGCTGCTCTGAGTATTTCGTCTCTTAAGTTTCCATGATGATACTTTTGAAATGTAATATTCATAATGTTGACAGTGTTAACTTATGTTATATAATTCATGTTTACACCGTTAACATTATGACAATTTATAAAGAATTATGCAAAAGCATCATTTTAATTGGTTTCTGTTCCAATATTTTTCTTTACGCAGATCAAAAGATAGAAGTACTTGAAATCAAGACAGCCAGCTCTTATGAGGTTTCTAAAACTCTTCCAGGTGAACTTTTACCCTTTCAACAATCTAAAATAGCCTTTGAAATTACAGGTAGAATTAAATCAATATCAGTTGATATTGGAGACAGGGTCGAACAGGGGGATGTTTTAGCAAAACTTAATGATAGTGAGATTAATGCAAACCTTGAGCAAGCAGTTGCAAGACTTGATCTGGCAAAACAAGTTCTTGAAAGATTTAAAGACCTAAAACAAAAAGGCTTTATTTCTAATCAAGAATTCGATAAAGCAGAGTCTGAATATTTAGTTGCCAAATCGCAAGTAAAGTTTTTTGAAGTAAAAAAAGCACAGACAATTCTCAAGGCTCCTTATGATGGATTTATTCAGAACAGATTTGTAGATGAAGGAACTGTAATAAATGGAAGCAATCCGATTTTAGAAATTCTTGATTCAAATAAAGTAGAAGCGCATGTTTCAATTCCCGAAGATCTTATTGAGAATCTTGAAATCTCTAAAGAATATAGTTTTCTTATTGGCCAAGAAGAAGTAATTGGAAAATTAAAAAGATTAGCACCAATGTCTATAAGTGGTTCAAATAGCAGGTTAGCAATATTTGAATTTAATAATTTTTTTGTTCCAGGATCTTTGATTGATTTGATTCTTAAAATAAGAAGAAATGAAAAGGGATTTTGGCTTCCGATAAACTCTCTTTCTCAATCTGAACAAGGACTTTGGTCAGTCTATTCAATATCTGCTGATGGTAAAAGCACAGTGGAGAAAGACTTGGTCCAAGTTTTACATTTTGAGAATAATTTTGCATTTGTCTCAGGCACACTAAAAGACGGAGACTTGGTAGTTAAAGGTGGGCTTTCCAAGATAATAGAAGGACAAACACTCAAGTAAAATGGCATTAATTAGAGTTTTCCTTGAAAGACCAAGAATGCTCATTCTTACACTGATATTTTTTTTATTAGTAGGCTACTCTGGGTTTAATAATCTTCCCAGACAAGAAACACCTGAGCTCGCTGAAAGGTGGGGNCTTTTAATTCAGGTTTATCCAGGAACTTCACCAGAACAGATAGAAACTCAGGTAACTGAAGTTCTAGAAATTAAATTAAGAGAAATACCTGAGATTAGAAATCTAATATCAAATATTACTCAGGGAGCAGCTTTTACTCTTGTTGAATTTAAAGATGAGGTTTCTTTTGATTTAATTGATAAAGTTTGGAGCGAGGTTCAAGATAAGATTGATCTCGCTAAGCAAGAAATACCTGATGGCGTAAAGATAGAGTTAAGTCGAAATTCCGGACCGCCAATTTCAGCCCTTTATTCTGTCCAATGGGTTGGAGACGGAGATCCTCCACTAATAATGCTATCTAGGTTGGCAGAACAATTAAAAAGAAAATTAGCATATTTAGGCTCCACTGAAAAAGTAACACTCCATGGTGAGACAAACGAAGAAATTGTTGTAGAGGTTGATGCAAGGAAGTTAGCAAATTTGGGCATCTCCTTTCAGATGCTTTCAAACTCTGTAGCATCATTTGATAACAAAAGATCTGTAGGATTAATATCTAGCCAAGATGAAGAGATTTTAATTCGCTCCAAAGATAATCTAAGAACAATATCTCAACTAGAAGATATTCCTATAATTAAAAATAGTTCTCAGCTTATAAAACTTTCTGATATCGCAACTATTTCTCAAAAAGCTGTTACACCAATAGAAAGTTATTCAATAGTAGATGGAAAGCCCTCAGTCATCGTTGAAGTTTCAGGCTCTTTCAATCAAAGAATAGATGAGTATGTAAAAAGGGCGAATCAAGTTGTCGAGGAATTTAGGCAAGGATTGCCCGAAGAGATAGCTGTTATACCAATATATGAAGAATCCTATTACCTTGACAATAGATTTAGTGAGCTAACATCAAGTATAGGTTTTGCTTTTATTTTAGTTCTTCTATTGAGTGCATTTCTTCTTGGCTTGAGATCAGCAATTCTTGTAGCACTTATTCTTCCTTTGACTTTGTCTTCTGTTTTATTTATTTGCCAACTAATTGGATTGCCCCTTCATCAAACTTCTATAACTGGAATGATCATTGCATTAGGTCTCCTCATTGATAATGCAATTATAGTTGTGGAGGATTACAGATTCAGGAGATTGGATGGAATGCCTTCTAAAAAAGCGATCTACGCATCTGTGAAACACTTACTTCTGCCTTTGCTGGCAGCAACCGCAACAACAGCGTTAGCATTTATGCCAATCGCTGTTGGCGAAGGCCCAAGTAATGAATTTGTTGGAGGCATGGCTAAAACTTTAATAATGGCAGTCACATCATCTCTTTTTCTATCCCTAACAGTAGTCCTTCCAACTTTACATTACTTGGAGAGGATCCCTTTATTTTCATCTGATAGGCTAAGTAAAGGATACTCAAATGAAAAGCTCTACAAACAATATAAGTCTTCATTGGTTTGGGCGCTCTCTAAACCAAGTAGAGCAATTATGATTTCTTTTTCAATGCCGTTAGTTGGTTTCTTATTATTCTCAACGCTCGAAAGAGATTTTTTTCCTGCGAATGACAGAAATATGTTCCAAGTAAGAATCGAGCTACCAAAAAATAGTTCAGTAAACGCAACAAAAGAAAAAGTAAATGATGTAAGAGAGCAACTTTCAAAATACGATTTTATAGAAAGAGATTTCTGGTTCGTTGGCAGGAATTTGCCAAGAATTCTCTCAAACGTTGTTGGTGGTAATAGCGCTCTTGGGAACAATAATGAAGCAAATGCCATTTACTTTACTTCAAGTTATTGGAGTATGAAAAATAATATAGATATGATTGCCAAAGATCTAGTAAAAAATAATCCTGAAGTACGAATTATTGTTGACCAATTTACATCTGGTCCACCAGTTTTTTCAGATATCGAGTATAGGATTATGGGAGAAAATCAAGATATATTAACTGAACTTGGTAACAGGCTTGAGCTTATTCTTAGCAAGGCACCAGATGTTTATCTCACTCGTTCACAATCTAACGAATATGAAACAAATCTAGAAATAGATTTTGATAATCCGAGCATTGCTTTTTCGTCAAATGACATGAATAGACTTATAAATGAGATTAATTTTGCAAGTAAAGGGATGATTATTGGAACAATGCTTGATGGGAATAAAGAGTTGCCAATTAGATTAAAGAGGGATACGGATGCAGCCTCTGATATTTCACAAACTTCTCTCTTATCTGTTTCTGGAAGGAATGGCATTGAATACATAGAGAATTTCTCAGATATAAGGCTTGCTCGAAAGCTAGGTGGTTTTGCAAGATATAACGGAGAAAGAGAAAATGGAGTAAAAGCATGGATATGGCCAAGATCTCTGCCATCTGTTTCAGAAGCATTTTTAGTAAAGGATATAGAAGAATTTAAAAACAACCTTCCTCAAGGATATAGACTTGAACAAGATGGCGAAGCAGCAAGCAGTGCTGAATCAAATTCTCAGTTATTTGCATCTGCAATCGTGTTTTTCATTTTAATTTTGGTTGGGCTTGTTTTTGCACTTAACTCATTTAGGCAAACACTTTTAATATCTTCAGTTGCAGGTCTTTGCATTGGCCTAGCCTTACTTGGCCTTGTTGTAGGCATGCAAAACTTTGGGTTTATTGGATTAGTGGGCGCCATTGGATTAGCAGGGCTTGCAATTAATGATTCAATCGTTGTCTTAGCTGCTCTAAAGGAAGATTCAGAAAAAGGAGATTATGATTTAAGCGGCGTAATCCAAACCGTAGTAAGGGCCACAAGGCATATTATTACAACTACAGCTACGACTATTGGCGGTTTGTTTCCTTTAATATTGACTAGCATCTTCTTTCAGCCACTTGCTTGGGCTATGTCTGTCGGAGTAATTGGAGCATCATTAATAGCTTTATTTTATATACCAGCTATGTTTATGATGCTAAATAAAATACCAAGAACTATTTAATACAGTTTTTAGAACAGTAAATATTGTTTTTATTTTTAATAGCTAACTCTTCTGAGACAAAAGTCCCACATGTTATGCAAGAAGCCATTTCATTTTTTGAGATACGATCGATTTTATTTGATTTTAGAAAGTATCTAATTAAAAAAAATATTATTACTAATAAAGGAGCAACAATTTTCAATTAATTAGTAGCACCTGAGAGTATGGTTCCTCCAATAATCAGAGGTAGAGAATTTGGAACTGGAACATTTTGGAGAAAAGACCCAGTCGTAGTATCTGAATTAGGTGGAGGCGGATTAAGAGCAATCAATTTTTCTGTATCTTCAACAAGATCAGAATAGCCAAGTTCTTCATAAGATGTTTTTAAAATCTGAAGCGCCCTATGATTTTGATTTGAATTTGGGATATTTTCTAAGACATAAGATGCTCTTCTAATTGCAGCAACATATGCTTTTCTTGTTACGTAATAATCAGCAGCTGCTAGCTCATTACTGGCAACAAGATTTCTTAAATAAATTAATCTTTGTTTTGCATAAGGAGCATACTGACTATCTGGAAATCTTGTCATGAATTCAGTTAGTTCTGAAAATGCTAGTTTAGCCCCAGAAACATCTCTTGAAGAAAGATCAGTATTTGTAACTCTTGCAAGAAGTCCTGCATCCTTTGTATAGCTTGAGCCCTTTCATGAAATAAGCATAGTCAATATTGGGATGTCTTGGATGAAGCCTTATGAATCTCTCTGCTGACGAGTGAGCAGCCTCGGTTTCTCCATTCATAAAATAACAATAGACTAATTCAACTTGCGCTTGCTCTGCATATTTACCAAAAGGATATTGTGTTTCTATTCTTTGAAGTGATTCAATAGCGCCAAAATAATTATTAACTTTCATTCTTCTTTGCGCTGTATCGTAATAAACTTTTTCTGGTCTCTCGATTTCAACCTCATCCTTGCTGCATGACGAGATAAAAAAAGCACAAGCCAAAACTATTGGAAGCAACAGAATATTTTTAAGATTTCTATTCATGGATGTTATTTTACTCTAATATTTGATTATAAATCTTAAAAAAAGTTCATTATGTCAACAACAAAAAAAGTTCCAAAGGATTTAGAAAATTTGAGACTGGATAAAGCTGCTGCTGTTTTATTTGAAGAGTTCTCAAGAACGAAGTTGAAAGAATGGATTGTTTCAGGAAATATTTTATTAAATGGTGAGATGGCATCTCCAAGAGAAAAGGTTGATCTAGATGATGAAATTGAAGTCAACCCTGTAAACGATATTTCAACAGAATGGAAATCTGAGGAAATAAATTTTAATGTTTTGTATGAAACCACGGACTTCTTTGTAGTAGATAAACCTATAAATTTGGTGATTCATCCAGGTGCAGGAATTTCAAATGGAACTCTTGCAAATGGTTTGCTGTTCAAATTTCCTAAACTTGAAGAACTGCCAAGAGCAGGGATAGTTCATCGTTTAGATAAAGATACTTCAGGGCTTCTTGTTGTAGCGAAAAGTGAAAAATTTAGATTAAATTTTATTGACCTTCTCCAGCAAAGAAAAGTAAAAAAGAAATATAAGGCGCTAGTGGTTGGAACCCTGCGAGGTAATCTTGAAATAAACATTCCGATTGGGAGAGATAAAAATAATAGAACTAAGATGACTTGTAGAGATGATGGAAAAGAAGCAATTACTCATGTAAAAAGTATTGAGACTTACGGTGGATATTCACTCCTTGACGTTGAAATAGAAACTGGAAGAACTCATCAAATAAGAGTACATCTGGCTCACAGGAAACTGCCAATAATAGGAGACAATACTTATAACACGAGAAAAATAATTGCAAAAGAAACACCAGATGAGCTTAAAGATATTGTCAGATCTTTTCCAAGACAGGCTCTTCATGCCTATAAAATAGAATTTGAAATGCCAGGCACTGAGCAAAAGTTTTCATTTGAATCCAAAGCACCGCAAGATTTTCAAGAGTTAATTCAACAATTAAAAAGATTTAATCTTCCTTAAATATGCTAAAAAGCTTGTTTTTATAAGCGATTTTAATGTATAAACCCCAAGCTTAAACTTTTTTATTATGAAAATTGCAGGAAACGACATATTAATACAATCTCTGATAAATGAGGGTGTTGAATATATATTTGGTTATCCAGGCGGCGCTGCTTTACATATCTATGATGCTATTTTTAATCAAAAAGAAATGCAGCATATTTTAGTGAGGCATGAACAAGGGGCAACACACGCGGCTGATGGATATGCACGAGCAACTGGCAAACCAGGCGTTGTTCTTGTAACTTCAGGACCTGGAGCAACAAATGCGATAACCGGCATTGCTACTGCATTTATGGATTCAATTCCTATGATAGTTATTTCTGGACAAGTGCAAAGTCATTTAATTGGACCGATGCCTTCCAGGAGACAGATATGATTGGTGTTTCAAGGCCCATCGTAAAGCATAGTTTCACAGTAGATAAACAGGAAAATATTGCACAAATTGTTGCTGAGGCCTTCCATATAGCTACATCGGGAAGGCAGGGCCCTGTTCTTATTGATATTCCTAAAGATTTAACAAACCCCGATGATTTATTTGACTTCGAATATCCAAAAAGTGTTCATATTAGATCCTATAATCCCCCTGTAAGGCCTGAAAATCACCAAGTATCCAGAGCAGTCGATGCAATGATTGCTTCTG
>JGI24820J26691_1000167_pt1 | contig 18354 bp, 19 predicted proteins | sample METZYME_5_50m_FD_26691 | JGI IMG/M metagenome (IMG submission 26691) | reverse complement strand
GTCTTTGATTACCACCAAGATGATATTTACTGGTGTACTGCCGACGTCGGATGGGTAACTGGCCATAGCTACATTGTTTATGGTCCCCTCGCAAATGGAGCAACGACCTTAATGTTTGAAGGTATACCAACCTACCCTGATGCTTCACGGTTTTGGCAAGTTTGTGAAAAACACCAAGTAAATCAATTTTATACAGCACCAACAGCCATTCGTGCGCTGATGGGACAGGGCGACGAATATGTTGAAAAATGTAATTTATCATCGCTTAAAGTTCTTGGAACAGTTGGCGAACCGATAAATCCAGAGGCATGGAATTGGTATAATGAGATTGTAGGAAAAGGAAATTGCCCAATTGTTGATACATGGTGGCAAACTGAAACTGGTGGACACCTATTAACACCAATTCCTGGTGCGACAGATACGAAACCTGGATCAGCAACAAATCCGTTTTTTGGAATTGAACCGGCTATTTTAGACCCACAGACAGGCAAAGAAATTAAAGGGGCAGAAGCGGAGGGTGTTTTATGTATTAAAGATAGTTGGCCAGGGCAAATGCGTACTGTTTATGGCGATCACGATCGCTTTGTTAAAACCTACTTCAGCGATTACAAAGGCTATTACTTTACCGGAGATGGCTGCCGCCGTGATAGCGACGGATATTACTGGATTACGGGTCGGGTAGATGATGTTATTAATGTATCGGGCCATAGAATGGGAACTGCAGAGGTTGAAAGNGCACTTGTNGCTCACCCTAAAGTTTCTGAAGCCGCNGTAGTTGGTTTTCCACANGATATCAAGGGACAAGGTATTTACTGCTACGTNACATTGATGTCTGGAGAGACCCCTACCGAAGAACTTCGGTTGGAACTAAGGAATTGGGTTCGTACCGAAATTGGNCCGATTGCTTCTCCGGATCTAATTCAGTGGGCACCAGGTTTACCAAAAACTCGATCTGGAAAAATCATGAGGCGCATNCTNAGAAAAATCGCTGAAAATGACTATGGCTCACTAGGAGATACATCTACCTTGGCCGAGCCTGCTGTAGTAGACGACCTCATTATAAATAGAATGAATGATGCTTAGCTGATCCAATAAAACCACCAAGTTCAAGGCTATTAGATTAGCCTTAAATGTTTTGCTTTAATTTTTCTCGTAATGTGGTTTTAAGGATCTTTCCATAATTATTTTTAGGCAATTCAGCCATACTTATATAGTGTTTGGGCCTCTTAAAACGGGCTATGTGTTCAAGGCAATGTTGATCAAGGGTTTCTGGTAAAAATTCATGTCCTTTTTCCATGACAATAAATGCAACGACTTCTTCACCCCACTCTTCATTTTCTCTGCCAACTACTGAAACTTCGCTTACAGATTTATGCAAAAGTAAAATTTCTTCGACTTCTCTCGGATATATATTTGATCCGCCAGAAATAATCATATCCTTGGAGCGATCATGCATAGTTACATAACCATGCTCGTCCATCGTCCCTATATCCCCAGTCATTAACCAACCGTCTATGATTGTTTTTGAAGTAGCGTCTATATTACCCCAATAACCTGGCATAACGATATCACCTCGCACCATGATTTCGCCCGTTTCTCCAGGTTTGTTTGTAGCACCATTCTTATTTCCTATTTTGACTTCAACCGCAGATTGAGCATAACCAACGGACTGCAACCGCTCTTTCCATTTTTTCGATTTTCGATCTGCAACCTCATATCTTGGAAGAACCGTTATACCCATTGGACATTCACCTTGCCCGTAGACTTGCACAAATATTGGACCAAAGTGCTCCACAGCTTCAATTATATCCGATAGATACATTGGACCCCCAGCGTAAACTACTGTCCGAAACCCATTACCCCGCTTATTACTTTTTTTGGCAAAATTCGTTAATCGCTTCACCATCGTTGGAGCTGCAAACATATGTATATTTTGTCAATTTTTCAGCTAAATCAAAGATTTCATCTTCATCAAAACCACCGCTCACAGGTATCGCGTGCCGAGCACCTGCTTGTACATGCATAATACTATATAAACCTGCTCCATGAGACATAGGAGCAGCATATAAGGTTGTATCCGTAGGATGAACTTGGTCAACGTCAGCAAAATATGATAATGCCATGGTTTTGATCATGCCATGTGTGATCATAACACCCTTAGGTTTTCCTGTTGTACCCGAAGTATAGAAAAGCCAGGCTAAGTCATCGGATGAACACAAAACGGGTGAGACCGAAGAATTTGTAGTCAAATGATCCCATTTTGGAGTGAATACTGTAATATTGGGTTGATTTAATTCAGAAGCAAGCACGGCATCGCCTAGCAGATAGGTACACTCTGCGTTCCCTAGTATCCATTTGACCTCTCGCGTGTGAAGCTTTGAATTAATGGGTAAAATAACTGCACCCAGTGACCAAACTGAATAGAACGCTACAAGGAATTCAGGACAGTTGGGCATATAAACTGCTACTCTATCGCCGCGTTTAATACCCTCTTTTTCTAAATGAACTCTTAACGCACAAACAGCTAGCCAGAAGTCTTTGTATGTTCCAATACATTCGTGACCCAAAAATAGTGCTTCACGATTAGGATGTTTCAAAGCGGTTCTTTCTAACCAAATCGCTAAATTCATAGAGACTACCCCGAATATTCCAAATGTGATTACCAATAATAGATTTATATAATGATTGTTATCAAGCCAGCTCTTCAAATTAAGGAAATTCTCAAAATGGGTTAAAATATCGACAATTTTTGTTAACTTTTAATGCAAGTTCTTTTCACAGCTGCAACCTTGCTTTATACACAAGTTCAGTGCTGCAATATTTATAAATCGCATATGAGGAAAGATGACAAAAAATAATAGAGACAAAGACGTCCAATTTATTGAGGCATTAGCAGTTCTACTTAGAGAACATGACCTAAACGAGGTGGAAGTTAATCGTGAATTTGGTCAGGATGATAGCTTAACGGTTAGAGTGGCCAGAGGCAGTCAAGTAGTATCTGCAACACCTAGTAGCAATCCAACTTTAGCAGCCCCTATACAAGAAACTAAACCTGCTTCCGACCCATATCAGACTTCCGGATCCACTATTGATGACCCTGCTAATCACCCGGGCGCTGTTACTTCGCCGATGGTAGGAACGGTATATATGCAACCAGAACCCGGCGCTGCAGCATTTATTTCAGTCGGAGCGAGTATTTCAGAAGGAGATACTTTACTGATCATTGAAGCTATGAAAACGATGAACCAAATTCCCGCCCCAAAATCTGGAATCGTAAAACGCATTCTAGTTGAGGATGGAGCGGCAGTTGAATTCGGTGCACCACTTGCAATCATTGAATAGTGAAGACAATGTTCAATAAAATCCTTGTCGCAAACCGTGGAGAAATTGCCCTTCGAGTAATTCGTGCATGCCGAGAAATGGGTATAAAATCTGTTGCGGTTCATTCAACAGCAGATAGTGACGCCATGCATGTGCGTATGGCAGATGAGAGTGTATGCATTGGCCCAGCGGCAGGGACTTCAAGTTATTTATCAATGCCAGCAATTATTGCTGCATGCGAAATCACTGGAGCAGAGGCAATTCACCCTGGGTATGGTTTTTTGTCTGAAAACGCAAAATTTGTTCAAATAGTTGAGGATCACGGAATAACTTTTATCGGTCCTACAGCAGAACATATTCGGATAATGGGTGATAAAATTACGGCAAAAGAAACAATGAAAAAACTTGGTGTACCGTGTGTCCCAGGATCAGATGGAGGTATCCCAGATATAAATACGGCCAAGAGAATTGGAACCGATATTGGCTATCCTGTAATTATTAAAGCTACGGCAGGAGGTGGCGGTCGAGGAATGAAGGTGGCAAACACCGAGGCAGATATCGAGCAAGCGTTCTTAACTGCGAGAGCGGAAAGTAAAGCCGCATTTGGTAACGATGAAGTTTACATCGAAAAATATCTTACAACCCCTAGACACATCGAAATACAAGTTTTTGGAGATGGCAAAGGCAAAGCTGTTCATTTGGGCGAAAGAGATTGTTCGCTTCAAAGGCGGCACCAGAAAGTTTTTGAAGAGGCCCCAGGCCCTTGTATTTCTGAAAAAGAACGCCAAAGAATTGGTGCGATATGTGCAGAAGCAGTCTCAAAGATAAATTATATTGGCGCTGGCACAATTGAATTTTTATATGAAAATGGTGAATTTTATTTCATTGAAATGAACACAAGACTACAGGTCGAACATCCAATTACTGAAAGTATTTTTGGTGTTGACATTGTGCGTGAACAAATTCGAGTGGCAGCAGGATTAAAGATGAACTTCAGGCAGGAAGACTTGTCTATAAAAGGCCACTCTATAGAAGTTCGCATAAATGCAGAAAAAATTCCAAGCTTTGCCCCGTGCCCCGGAAAAATAACGGCTTACCATGCGCCTGGTGGCTTAGGCGTCAGAACAGATAGCGCAATTTATGTGGGGTACACAATTCCTCCATATTACGATAGTTTAATCGGAAAACTTATTGTACGCGGCAGAGATAGATCAGAAGCATTAGCTAGATTAAGTGGAGCTTTATCTGAAATAATTATTGACGGGATAGACACTACAATACCACTTTTTCGATCTCTTTTAGAAGAAGAGGACATACAAAGTGGTGATTATAATATTCACTGGTTAGAAAAATGGCTAGATAAAAATTTCGCAAAAAACCAATAAAATCAAGCTCAAATATAGATTCTATCATTTATTAATTGAGGCTTAAGGTGATCAAATACCTTTCTCCAGAAGTTCTTTTATTTGCCTATCAACAAGGCCTTTTCCCAATGGCTGAAAGTCGAAATGCAAAACAAGTTCAATGGATCCAGCCGAAAAAACGTGGGATATTTAAGTTAGGAGACTTTCATATCTCTAAATCGTTAAAGCGCGTTATACTTAAAAAAGATTATTCCATAACAGTAAATTCGTGTTTTCCTACAGTAGTAGAAAAATGTGCAGACAGAAACGAAACGTGGATAAATGACGATATATATAAATGCTATTGTAAATTGCACGAGGATGGATTTGCTCACTCGGTCGAAGTTTGGAGAAACTATAAACTAGTTGGAGGCGTTTATGGCGTAGCCATTGGCGCTGCTTTTTTTGGTGAAAGTATGTTTTCTGAAGTTTCCAATGGGTCAAAAATTGCTTTGACCTTTTTACACGATAGGCTTCTAAACGCCGGATTTGTNTTATTTGATACCCAATTTTTGACCGAGCATTTAGCCAGCCTTGGTGCTATTGAAATTACACAAGCTGAGTATTTGATCAAACTGGANAAAGCATTAAACAAAAATGCTTCATTTTTGGACAAAAATTATTCAGCTGATGTTGACACCATAGCACAACGAAGTACCCAAACGTCATAGCGTGAGTGTTCTAATGGGTTAAGCGCAGGCGACGACGCTATCATCCATCCACGAAACAAATCACTTTCAGAGCTATCTTGCGAAATCGTTAGATGTGCAAAAGCATCACCTACAGGATTACTGACAGGATAACGGCATTCAGAAAGCTTTATTTCAAGTTTCCAAAGTATATATGTGTCGCCTGATTTGAGCCCAAAATCAATAACTTCACCACTTACTTTATCTAGCCCCCTTAGCAAAGCGCCATCTGCAATGTTAGTTTGTTCCTGCGCATTAATACTGGTAAAAAAAGAAATAAAAAAAAATAAAAAGAATATCAGGTTCTTCAATTATCGGTTCCTGAAACAAATTTCAGCAGCAATGAAATAAGACTTACAGATCCCTGTGTATCAAGAAACTCATCTCCTGGTTGCATATAATCGTAAGATGCGCCTGGTATAATTTCTATAAAATTTCCACCTAATAACCCCTCAGAACTTACTGTCANAGCACTATCATCTGGAATATCAATTTTATTTTCAATAGCTAGTTTGGCTTCGGCTCTGTAGGTTTCAACGTTAAGGACTAAATCGCTAACAGTACCGACTTTCACGCCCGCTAGACGGACATCGGTTCCAACGTGAATGCCATCAGCTGATCTAAAATCCGCTTTTAAATCGTAGTGTCGAGAATTAGAGACCGAGAGCCCCGTTGTTTGATAAACAAAAACAACAAACCCCAAGGCTACTGCGAGTACTACCGCTCCAATAACGACCTCAAGTTTATTTTCTTTCATTGGATCACTCCGGACTCCAGGCTTCATAATCTCGCCGCTCTTTTATATCCCGCCTCTTTAAAGATCCTGAAGGTTTGTAAGACTCTAAACTCCCTGTGACATTAGGTTTATGATCAATTTCCCAAGATTTTTTAGGAAGAGGCTTTTCTGTTGGTGGCTCATCCCAAGTTCGATGTAGCCAACCATGCCACTCAGCACTTACTCGACTAGCCTCAACCTCCCCGTTAAAAATTACCCACCGCCGTTTATCCTCTTTATCTCTAAAAAAAATATTNCCTGCACTGTCCTCACCGACTTTAACGCCTTTGCGCCAAGTATACAGCTGAGTTCCTAGGGTTTCTCTATTCCACCATGTTGTAGCTCTAGAAAGCAGGTTCAACAGACCCATAATTTACTCCAAAGTTTACCGTTCTTTTATGCAATATAATTAGAAAAACGTCCATACGCCCAGACAAGCACACTAAGCAGATTGATCTTCTTTCTGGTTTTCTGCATAGATCATTAATGGGCTAGAGTCTGAAGATACAGCTTCTTCGTTAACAACAACTTCCGCAACTTCATCAAGACCAGGCAAATCAAACATTGTATCAAGTAATATATCTTCAAGGATAGATCGTAACCCACGAGCGCCTGTTTTTCTTTCAATCGCTCTTTTTGCTATTGCATTCAAGGCATCGTCTGTAAAATTTAATTTAGTATCCTCAAGCTCAAAAAGCCTTTGATATTGTTTGACAAGTGCGTTTTTGGGTTCTGTAAGAATTGTTACTAAAGCATCTTGATCTAGATCTTCCAAAGTGGCGAGTACAGGTAGACGCCCGACAAATTCTGGTATTAATCCAAACTTAAGTAAATCCTCCGGCTCTAGATCTTTAAATATCTCTCCAATACCACGCTCATCGTCATTACGCACATCTGCACCAAAACCCATAGCGCTACCTTTGCCACGCTGAGCAATAATTTTATCCAGGCCAGCAAATGCTCCACCACAGATAAATAAAATATTAGTAGTATCTACCTGCAGAAACTCTTGTTGAGGATGCTTTCTTCCCCCTTGTGGTGGCACACTGGCTATTGTGCCTTCCATTAGTTTTAACAATGCTTGCTGAACGCCTTCGCCTGACACATCGCGCGTAATTGAGGGATTTTCAGACTTCCGAGTTATTTTATCAACTTCGTCAATGTAGACTATCCCGCGTTGAGCGCGTTCAACATTGTATTCCGAGGCTTGTAAAAGCTTCAGTATTATATTCTCAACATCTTCACCAACATATCCTGCTTCGGTAAGTGTGGTTGCGTCAGCCATAGTAAAAGGTACATCAAGGATACGTGCCAATGTTTGAGCTAGAAGTGTTTTTCCACAGCCTGTTGGGCCGATCAGCAATATATTTGACTTAGAAAGCTCTATGTCACCTGATTTTGCAGAATGATCTAAACGCTTGTAGTGATTGTGAACTGCTACAGAAAGAACACGCTTTGCTACTGCTTGGCCAATAACATAGTCATCCAAAACCCCACAAATTTCTCTAGGTGTTGGAACTCCGTCTGACGACTTAAAACCAGTTGTTTTGGTTTCTTCACGTATTATGTCCATACAGAGTTCAACGCATTCATCGCATATAAACACCGTGGGACCAGCAATAAGTTTTCTTACTTCATGCTGACTTTTACCACAAAAACTGCAGTAAAGTGTATTTTTACTATCAGAGCCAGAATTTGTTGACATTAAACACGGTCCTTTGTCCTATTCGGTGCCCATAATTATCAATAGCTTAAGTCAGGCTTTCGCTGTCTACAATGGCAAAATTAATATTTTATTTTTAAAAGCAAATGTGGTGCCAATTTACTCTTCATCACTATTGGTACGTTGGATGACAATTTCGTCAATTAATCCCCATTTTTTAGCGTCTTCTGCGGCCATAAAATTGTCCCGCTCAAGTGCGGCCTCAACCGTTTTTAAAGACTGCCCAGTATGTTTCACATAAATTTCATTTAACCGCTTTTTAAGTTTAAGCGTTTCTTCTGCATGGATCATAATATCGGTAGCTTGCCCTTGGTACCCGCCAGACGGTTGATGTACCATTATGCGACTATTAGGCAGAGAGTATCGCATACCAGGCTCTCCCGCTGTAAGCAATAGTGAACCCATGGAGGCCGCCTGCCCAATTACTAATGTTGAAACCTTTGGTTTGATATACTGCATAGTATCGTAAATTGATAAGCCAGAAGTAACTACACCGCCCGGACTATTAATATACATGCTTATATCTTTAGATGGATTTTCAGCCTCTAAATGTAGCAATTGAGCTACAACTAAACTCGACATACCATCGTGCACAGCACCATTAAGAAAGATAATTCGTTCCTTTAAAAGACGCGAAAATATGTCGTAAGCACGTTCCCCACGGCTGGTTTGTTCAACCACCATAGGTACTAGTGTATTCATATAAAATTCTGCTGGATCGTTCATGGGGCCTGCCTTTTCTGAAGCGCATTACAATTGTTATACTTGTAATGTTAGTAGCGCCTTGCCAAACCTTCAAGAGCTTGTAATCAATTGGTACAAATTAAAATAAGAAAGTTATTATTTATTTTTAAAAACTTGATCTGCACTCAATCTCTACTACCTCCGTTGAATGTTAGAAAACGTGCATTTAAATAACGAGCCCAGTCGAGCCAAAGCTCTCAAACAACTCACTGATTTTATACCGAAAGCCGGCCTAAGCTACAGAAATAAAAGAAATTATGACTTTGGGCCTAGCAACCACAACTATGTTTCTCAATTATCGCCCTTTATTAGGCGTAGGATCATCAGTGAAGTAGAAGTTTTGAAGGCTATATTAAATAAGCATAGCCTTTCTTCCGCGGAAAAGTTTGTTCAAGAAGTATTTTGGCGAACTTACTGGAAAGGTTGGCTGGAAATGAGACCGGCGGTTTGGCTAGATTATCAAAACGATTTGAGCCGATTAGAAAATCAGATATTGACGCAAGCGGGCTTTCGCAAATCATGGGAGGCAGCCTGTGAGGGTAAAACCGGCATAGATTGCTTTGATTTTTGGGCATGTGAATTACAAGAAACTGGATATCTTCATAATCACTCTCGAATGTGGTTCGCGTCAATATGGATATTTACACTTGATTTACCTTGGCAGCTTGGTGCTGATTTTTTTCTTCGCCACTTACTAGACGGAGATCCAGCGTCTAACACATTAAGTTGGAGATGGGTTGCAGGCCTCCAAACTCAAGGGAAAACATACTTAGCGCGCAGGGACAATATTCTAAAATTTACGAATAATAGATTTGATCCCATTGGTCTTTCAAGCTCGGCCAAAGCATTACTAGGAAAACCTCATCCAAACTTATCAATGTTAAACCTAAATAACAAACCAAACTCCAATTTAAGAACTGGACTATTGATACACAATGACGACTTAGACCTTTCGCCAGTTATACAAGGTTTGAATATTGTCAGTACTATTGCAGTAAGTAATTTGGACAAAATAAGCCCGTGGTCATGTGCAAACTCGTTACAAACATTCACAAATTCATTAATTGAAGATGTCTCGATAAGGTTCAAAGATAAAATTAATGTGATTAAAATGAACTCAAATGTTAATGAAATTGCAGATTGGTATCAGGACAACAAACTGGAACAAATTGTTGTTTCCTATGCTGCAATAGGACCTGACGCAACATTTATCAAAGAGTTAACCAAGTTCGGTCTAAATGTTGTTCAAATTGCAAAGGAATATGATCAAAAAGCATGGCCTTATGCGACACATGGTTTTTTCCGATTTAAGGAAAAAATCCCAGCCCTAATACATGGGCTGGGATTAAACTCTTAGCCAAACATATCGGCTGTAATGCCAGCGTACCAACCAAGCGACTCCTCGTAAGTAGCTTTACGCACGTCGGCTGTTTCACCAGTTTTAGAAATAAAACCGTCAACTTTTGCTATCTTCTCGTCGGTTGCTTTATATGTGGCTCCTACTTTAACACCATCATTTGTGTCTACCAAAGACCAACATGTATTTGAGTATTTAGCGGGGAAAACTTTGGAACCCGTTAATGCACCTCTTATCGCCATAGCGGCAACCTTGGCTTGCGAATTAGCCGAGAACCCTGATTTTGGCATATCTCCCTGCATTGAAGCATCACCCAAAACATGAATATTACTGTCAACTTTGGAAGACATATCATGAGCGCTTACTGGTGCCCAATTCCCATCTGTTATACCGGCCATCTCACAAATACGTCCAGCTTTCATTGCAGGAATTACGTTACAAGCATCAACTTTTGTCTGCTCACCATCAATTGATACTGTCATGGCTTCAGGGTTTACTGATACATCTCCACCACCGAATTCTGATCCAATCCAATCAATCATTCCATCATAATGATTAGCCCAACCTTCTTGAAATAGTCCCATTTTTGAGAACTTCGGTTTTGGATCCGCCACAATAATTTTTGCAGTTGGATTTGATTTTTTGAGCATATGAGCAATCATCGAAACGCGCTCATAAGGCCCAGGAGGACATCTGTAAGGGTTAGGTGGAGCAACCATTGCAAATACGCCACCTGCAGGCATTGAGGCAAGTTGTGCTTTCAATAACTCAGTTTGACTGCCGGCTTTATAGGCATGCGGCATTTTATTTTGAGCATTTAAATCCCAGCCTTCAACCGCACCATCAACAAAATCGATGCCCGGTGAAAGTACAAGACGGTCATAATCAAGCGTTCCACCGCCAGCTAAAGAAACTGTTTTGCCCTCTCGGTCAATATCCACCGCCCAATCATGAACAACATTTACACCATATTCTGAAGCAAGATTTCCATAACTGTGTGCAATACTGCCAAGATCTCTAAAACCTCCTAAATAGAGATTAGAGAAAAAGCATGTATAGTAAGTGCGAGATGGCTCTACTAAAGTTACATCAATTGCACCTTTACTGTCTTTAGCAATATACCTGGCTGCAGTAGCGCCACCGGCACCACCTCCAACGACAACAACTCGCGGTTTTCCGCTTGCCATTACCATTGGAGCCGACAAACTGGCGGTGACAGCAGCCGCAGTTTGTATAAATGAACGTCTATTTATCGACATATTTTTCCCTCCACTGTTTTTCTGAGACCAGCCCAGAGCCTTTTAAAAGGCTTTCCCCGATACCGCCTAAGCACGGGTATTTACTGCAACGAAGCAAAATAGGTTGCCAAAGCTGCAATCTCCTCGTCATCCAAACCTCCAGCCATCATTTGCATTACTTCATTTGTGCGATATTTATTTTTGTATTCGTGTAAGGCGTAAACCAGTTCTATTGTTTCTCTTCCGTGAATCCCTGGTATGCCTTGGTCACTATTGTCTGCTCGATGACAGGTTTGACAGTCACTGGCTAAATACTCACCGTAAGCCAGGTCACCTTCAATTTCCAAAATTGACGATGGCAGAATGAATTCTTCCTTTTTATTTTCCGCATGAACTGCGATTCCAATAACCGCAATAAAAATGCCAAAAAGCAATCTAGAATACATATTTCACCCTTAGACTTAATCTCAGTAAAACCGATAAAAAGCAGTCTGTCAAAAAAAACTCATAGCCAAACTATAATTTAGCGACTTGAACTATATTAATAAAAAAATTGCGAATGCAGAGGGTTTTATAAATCCAGCCTTCAATTTGAAGATAAAACTTTAATTTCTCGAAGTATTTAGCTCCTGATTATAACCCGCAAGGATTAAAAGCTGCATATTCCCTGTTCGTTTAGAATATTTCTTATTACCTTCATCTGAAATTTTTTTGTTTTTTTACAGACTATATTTTAAAATCACTCATCCTCTGGGGTAACGTCAAGTACAGCTGCACGCATTGTGATTTTTACATCGGTCTTACAATCGGACATACAAACCTTTTTATTCCAAAAATGAGACTCGGAAATCTTTCGATCATCAATTATGAAACCATTAGCATTTGGCATTTCAACATCAAAAAAACTTTCATTAGATAAAACAAAATCCTCGTCGATTAGGTCGTTTGAATACAATATATATGCAACAGTTGCGTAAACTTCATCATCGGTCAAACTCTGGGCGTAACCAAATGGCATTGAGCGTTTCACATAATCCCACGTCGTAGATAAATAGGGCCAATATGATCCAACTGTTTTTACGGGATCTTCATCGGCAAGTGTATCCAAACCTCCCGCTAACTCCGGCCAATTATCTAATCCTTCAGCAAAGTCGCCATGGCAAAAGGCACATCGCTCAGAAAATATTTCCTCTCCGTCAATGGCATCACCTGAACCAACTGGTAAACCAGTTCCATCAGGACTTATATCTCTATCCCAGGCTGCTATCTCTTTTCTTGTGGCAATACGACCTAAATCAAATTTGCCATCTCTTGGCCTAACAACAGAAGCTTGAGCTGCAGCAATTAATTGAAAATCCAGATCAAGATCTTTAGACACAATTTTTGGATCTTCAGGTAGCCGCGTAATGAAACGATCAGCAAAATTACTAGCTACAAAGAAAACTCCAAAAACACACACAAAAGAGACTATGAACAGATCACGAGATTTCAACATTTTCAACCTCACCATTTGATCTAATCCACCATGTTTGGATACAATTATTGTGATAAATAGAGTTTAAACCACGTACCTTTCTCAGCTCCTCTTTAGATGGTTGAACATAGCCAGTGTCATCATGAGCTCTTGATTGTAGAAACATCTCCACCCCATTCCAATCTACATCAAGATAAAACCTTGTAAGGGCCATTTTAGTCCCTGGTTCAGCCAATCTGGCTTCATTCCAGTTTTTTCCGCCATCCACTGAAACATCTACTCTTTTTATCGAGCCCCGCCCAGACCAGGCTAAACCAGAAATAACCAATGGGCCTCTGCCATGTGTTATCGGAGATTGGGGACTGGGTGACGTAACTACAGATTTTGCGTCCATGGCCCAAGTCCACTTTCTGCTTGTACCATCTGCTAGAGTATCTGTGTATTTGGAAGTCTCTTCCCTACTTTCAACGGGCCGATCCATAACTTCAACGCGCCTAAGCCATTTAACCCACATATTCCCTTCCCAACCGGGCACTACGAGCCGCACAGGGTAACCGTGCTCTTTTCTGAGCGCCTCACCATTGGCCTTGAAGGCAACAAGAACATCATCTAACGCCTTCTCCATAGGAATAGACCGACCGTTAGAGGAAGCATCAGCCCCCTCAACAAAAATCCATTTTCCCTTAAGATTACCAGCTGCATTCAAACCGGCTTCATTAAGTAGCGTTCTTAAAGGCACACCTATGTATTCCATATTGTGGATCATCCCGTGAGTGAATTGGACACCGTTCAATTGCGCACCAGCCCACTCCATACCAGTATTAGCGGCACATTCGCAGAAGTAGACATGTTGTTCTCTTGGAAATCTCTCAAGATCTTCATAGGTAAATACTAACTCTTGATCCACCAAGCCATTTATCATCAGACGATAATCTTCTTTTCGAAGCTCAATTGCTCCCGAATGATGACGTTCAAACGCGCAGCCTTGAGGCGTAATTGTACCTTCCAACGCATGGATAGGGCTGAAGTTTATAGAGCTTATCGTGTCAGCCGTTAACCAACCAACATTCCTTCTAACAACATCTTTTTCAAATTCAATTGGAAGCCCATAAGGAGTTGCATCTACTCCATCGCCCGTTATTTGAGCCCATTCTTGAACTTCCGTAATCAGCGGATCGTCACCACTTGCTGATAGAGAGCCGGCAGTCGTGGCACCTGTTCCGAAAGCTGCGGCACCTGCCAAGAATTGTCGCCGAGAACGCTTTTTATCAGAAAAATTATCCACCATAATTTACTTTTCCTTTAACAGGTCTACTAAGTACCAAAAACCTTTACATTATTATTAGGCTTAATGGAGATGGTTTCCTGTTTACGAATATATTTTTCAACTAAATCCCAAATCTGAGGTCCTTCAGTATTTTCATTAATTGAAGCCCAACCCGATACAATATAGGTTTTTGACGGATCTATTTTTTCACCAGTCTTTAAAAGTATCATATTTGTGATACGGCTACCTTGAGGTTTGTTTATATCAATTGTATAGCTCATCCCGCCTATACGCACCATGTCACCACCCTGTTGATAGTAGGGATCAACATTAAACAAATTGTCCGCTACATCTTCTAAGATAATGTGAATAAACTCTCCTGTAAATTCTGTTCTGTANGCTTTACCGTACGTCATAGAAGTGACGTTCCATATATCCTCACGGGTTATATCTTGACCTGGAATAATTGTAGGTCCCCACCTAACACCTGGAGACATTGAAATATCTGCTTCTCGCTCTTCAATAAGTGCTTCGCATATTAGATCGTCCCAAGTTCCATTAAAGTTACCTCTTCTATATAAAAGGCTTTCTGATTTCCCAATAACTTCATTTAATTCACTTATATAAGGAGCGCGTTGCTCGTCTATCAAGTTTGTCACAACTTTATCAGGCGATATAACATCAGAAAAAACAGGAATAAGTTTATGCCTATAATCGATCATACGTCCATTTTGGACATCCAAATCAACGCGGCTTACAAATTTTCCGTTTGAACCAGAAGCAACAATAATTGTTTGGCCTATAATCACAGGCTCGGGAAGAGCATCATGTGTATGTCCCGATAAAATCACATCGATCCCATTTACGCGGCCTGCCATTTTCTTGTCCACGTCAAACCCGTTATGAGACAAGACAACGACCACTTCCGCACCAAAGGAGCGGACTTCATCAACCATATTCTGCATATTGCTGTCTCGTATACCAAAACTATATTCGGGAAACATCCAGCCTGGGTTTGCAATAGGCATGTATGGAAATGCTTGACCAATAACTGCTATTTTCGAGCCGCCGCGCTCAAACATTTTATACGGAGGGAAAAGTTCTGCGGGTTCATCCCACTCAGCATCAAATATATTCTGACCTAAGGCTGCGTACGGTAAATTTTCTATAATCTCAGAAATACGATCAGAACCCAGCGTAAACTCCCAATGGAATGTCATCGCGTCTGGTTTTAAAGCATTCATTACGTTCACCATGTCCTGACCTTGAGTGTGGTAACAAGTATATGAACCATGCCATGTATCGCCACCATCTAGAAGAAGAGCGTCAGGCCTGTCTGCTCGAATAGAATTTATAACTGTAGAAACCCGATCTAAACCTCCCACACGCCCATAACCAGTCGCCATAGACACAAAATCATCAAAAGTTAATGCATAGTGAGAAGGAGATCCGTCATCAATGCCATAACGCTTTCGGAAATCCGCGCCAGTTATATGAGGCACCTGTCCAAAAGCATCGCCAACTCCCAAGTTTACTTCTGGTTCGCGAAAATAAATTGGTTTTAGTTGCGCATGTATATCCGTAACGTGAATAAGGGAAATATTCCCAAAAGTTTTAAAATCTAAAAGTTCGTTTTGTCGAAGTTTTTGTTGAGCAGCTAGCCTAGCCCAGTTCCCAAACCCAGAGGCACCGTAAACTGATGAAGCGGCCATTGATACTTGTAAAAAATCGCGACGTGACAACATTTTTATTTAGTCCATAAATTAAACACATGCAATTTTTCGCATCAGTAAAGTAAAAGTTCCCATATCTTTCGATACAAGGACTATAAAACTTAATTCCGAACCGAAGGAGTCTCCACGGATAATCCATTCGCACGAGACGCAACATATAGCTCAAGAGCTTTAAACTCTTCACTACCCTCTTTGAAAGGTGTTGCTCTAATATTTTTCATGCAGCCTTTGAAACGCCCGTGAATAGTATTTAGTTTAGCGTTCTTTAAGCGATAAGTTGGAAATCCATTTATTTGGCCCTGTGATAGATGATCGGCACGGATCATGTTTCCATAATTATCTTCATGACAACTGGAGCAAGCCATATCNAACTGACCCACTCGTTGATAATATAATTCCTTCCCTTTTTCCCAAAAGGAAGCAGCATTTCCATCAATAGCCACATCCACAATCATTCCGCGCGACTGAAGACCTATTAAACCAAGCATGGCTGACATTTGTCCGCCCGACCATTTCCATTTCTCGGCACCCATTCTTTCGGTTCGGCAATTATTTATTAATTCCGGAATGGTTTCTAACTCTCCTGCAGAACTTACCCTAGGCATGCTTGCGCGTAGGCCCATAAAATCTTCAGCAGATACGTGGCATGAGGAGCAAGCTTTACCTGCTGAACCTTCTACTATTTCAAATTGGTCTAACGCCTGATCTATAAAAACAAATGACGGGTTATCAAAATCGTCCATTTGAAGAGCTTGAGTTTCATCTCGTCGAAATGCCCATCCAGAGAATATTTCATCTACATTTTCAAGATGAGCAGGGGCTGAAGTTTTCGTGATGAAGACTTCACCTTCAATCGTCAATTGTGAGTCCTCTCCTGCAGCAACTACACCGGCAGCTACAGCAAGACTAATGCTAATGGTAAAAGCGACGTTATCTTCATTTTCCTTTCCTCCAAAAAAGGTGTTTTCGCCGTCTACGAAAACAATTTACTCTAAGCTATTTTTATTGACTTTTTCTTTTCGTAAACTGAACCGTCGTCGTCATACCAAGTGAATAGAAACTCACCTGCTTCAGGCACCGTAGCTTCAAATTGAAAATATGGATTTACTGATATTGCTGGCTCCATACTAACATCGACAACACTTTTACCATTGAATGCGCAAGTAAACCTGTTGATTATCGACCGTGGTATTATATTCCCATCTTTATCTTTTCGACGGCCTGTTTCCATTTTATGACTAATTAGAGTCTTGATTGTTATAGTTTCCCCTGCAGCTGCAGTTTTGGGAACTTTTACGCGTGGTTTTACACCCTTTGCCATGTCTCTATCTCCCTACTAACTAACCGCCACAGCCGCCAATCGTGACCTTGACCGTCTGATGGGCTGCAGAAAAGGAACCATCGGCCATTTCAGCTACAGCGATAACATCTTGTGTTCCGGCCAAACGAATTCGTGTTGTGCAGTTTTGAGAGCCCGAACCGGCTCCAAAATTAAACTTTGCCACCCCTGGCGTTGGATTTCCTGCAGCCAATACCGTAATTGCGACCGCTCCCGGTGCATCGATTGAGATTGGGACGGTGTTACCATTTTCTGCAATTTCGGGTGCTGTCAAACTAATCCCACTACTAGAAGTTTCAGCACCACCCGTTATACCTGAAATGAGGTCATTTGTTGATGCCATTAATGTAATAGGCAGCACCGAAGCTATAAATGCCGCTCCGCCCGCTGCCATTGTTTCACGTCTTGTGAAATTCATAACAATCTCCTAATTAACAAACTCCCAAGCTTTTGTTATTCTCTTAAAGTCATAACATAAGCCAAAAGGTCTTCGACTTCCTGCGCTGATAAAATGGTTTTCCCATCAAATTTTTTCAAAATTCGATTATAACCACTATCTTTATAAAATGCGGGCATTATTGTTCCCTCAAACATATTTTTTGAGTTGACCAAAATACCGCGAAGTTCTGCAGCACCCCATCTATTTGCAACTCCATCCAATTCTGGACCTACTTCGCCATGAAAAGTTTGTTCTGCCATTTCGCTGTTTACGTGACAGGCTAGGCAATTGCCTTTTTTTCGGTTCATAAAAAGCTTCCGTCCACTTGCCGCATCACCTGCAACACCTGTCAGGGCAAGCTCTACTTCTCCATTTTCTCCAAACTTTATGTTTCCGGGCGATATTGTTTCAGCATACAAGACACTACTAAAAGCGACTGTTGCTGCCATTATAATTGTTAATACCCTCATAGTTCCTCCAGTATGAAACCAGACTTCCCTACCGCATCGTAGGCTACAGAAATATTAAAAATCAAGATTTAATTCTAAATAACGAATAATTTAATTGACTAATTTGATTTCTCAGCGCTTCGTTCTTTTACTCTTCGTGCGTGATAGCGCTGGAAATCTTCACCATTATCCAAGAGATAGCGTTCCTCCCTAACCCAAGTTAACATATCAATAGTAGTGCCAGCTAACCAAGCACCTGGCATCAAAGAAACGGCTGCCTCTGTTGCCGTCAAACCATCTTCAACTTCTCTAGGTAAATATAAAACTGTTGGCGTAAAAAGAATATTCCACTTTCTAGCCATTGCTTTTTCTGAAAGCACCTCTCCGTCAAAATCTGTAACTT
>JGI24820J26691_1000166_pt1 | contig 18464 bp, 16 predicted proteins | sample METZYME_5_50m_FD_26691 | JGI IMG/M metagenome (IMG submission 26691) | reverse complement strand
TTTTTAAAAGATCTATAATATTTTCATCAGAAAAAACTTCGCCTGAGGGATTAGAGTGTCTTGGAACACAAATGAATCCTTTTATATTCGGATATTTTGAGAGTTTATCTCTTAAATCTTCTATATTGACTCCCGAAGAGCAGAGATCAACAGTATGCATTTTTATATTAAGGCCTTCTAAAGTAGCAAAATGACGATCAAACCCTGGAACAGCACAAAGAAATGCAGGTTCCTCTTCATCTTTCCAAGGATTATCATTTAAACCAAAAAGATATCTTCCCAAAAGTAATTGCGTCATAAGCAGATAGCTTGACTGCTCACCTGCAATAGTTAAATTTACGTTACTATCAAGAATTTCTGCACCGAGCTTTCTTGCTTCAATGATTCCAACCGGCTCTCCATAATTTCTTAAATCAATCCCATTTTCACCAATTGGCTCGACAGCTTGAGTCATTAGTGCATTTGATAAATCTAATTGTTCGGAGTGAGGTTTGCCTCTAGTTAAATCAATTTTTAGATTTCTTCGTTTTAGCTCTTCAAAAGATTTAAGTAAATTTTCCATCACATTATGAGTGTTATCGATTTAATGAAATAATAATGCATATGAATGAAAATATAAATTTAATTTTCCTTGAGCTCTTAATAGCTATACCTCTAATTGGTATTGTCTTTTGGTTTGTTTTCTGGATGAGCAAAAAAAATCAAAATTCAAATATTGAAGAGATAGTTTCCAGGGTAGTCGAAGAAAGAAATGAAAATTCATCAAAGCATAACTTAGAGAAAATTGATCTAACCCTTAAGCCCTTTAAAGAACAGCTAAAAAATTTGAATGAAGAAATCGTTGGCCTAAAAGAAGAGCAAGCTGCATCAAAAGAGAGCTTTAAAGATCACGTATCAAAAATAATTGAGCAAACAGATAATATTGGAAAAGAAGCAAGGGATTTAGCATTAGCCTTAAGTGGAAATGTACAAACTCAAGGTGCTTGGGGAGAACAAGTGCTTGAAAAAACACTTGAGGAATCAGGACTTAGAAAAGATAAAGATTACGTGCTTCAAAAGAAATATACAGCAAGTGATGGTTCAACTGTTCAACCTGATGCAGTTGTTTTTATGCCAGATAATAGAAGTATCATTATTGATTCAAAAGCATCGCTTACGTCTTACTTAAGATATATTGATACCGAAGATAAAAATGAAAAAGAAAAGCATCTAAAAGAACATTTAAACTCTTTAAAGACACATATTAAGCAGCTTTCATCTAAATCATATAAAAGCGTTGAAGATCTTGGTTCAGCAGACTATATTCTTATGTTTATTCCTATTGAGTCAGCACTTTCTCTTGCCCTAATGAATGATTGGGACCTTCAAAAAACTGCCATGCAAGCCAAGATGGGGTTTGTAACTCCAACTAACTTGATTGCCATTCTTAGAGTTGCGGAAAGTTTATGGCGACAAGATAGACTAAGTAAAGATGCAGAAAAAATTGCTATGAGAGCAGGTCTTATGATTGATAAACTTGTTGGCCTTAAAACAGATTTTGAAAAAGTAAAAAGTAGTTTTGGTGCTACTCAAGAAGCAATAAATGAAGCAGAGAAGAAATTAAGCACTGGAAAAGGGAATCTTACAAATCAAGCAAAAGAGTTACAAGAAATGGGAGCTAGGTCAAAGAAAGTTCTCACAGACTCAGATAACAAATAAAAATATAGTGCAGCATTTAAGATTATTTAAGATACTTTCCTATCCTTGGCTGATATTTGTATCAATTATATTTTTGACTTTTATTATTTTGGGCTTCTCTCAGCCGCTCAATGACTTTGTAACACCATCTCTAATTATTGGGATGACTTTCAACACTCTTTTATTATGCTTTTTTGTAGGAGTATTCACAGTCTTGATAGCAGTTCCTTGCTCAATTTTTGTTACGATGTTTGATTTTTCTGGAAGAAAGTTCTTCTCATGGGCTCTATGTCTATCTTTGGCATTTCCTATTTATGTATATGCCTTCATTTTTGTTGGGGCTGCCGAAGAAGTTAGGTTTATTTCAAGCTCAATTAGAGAAAATATTATTTTGTCTGCTCTAATAATGTCTTTTGGGCTATATCCTTATACTTTTTTATTGTGTAAGGCTCAGCTAAAAAAAACTGGTATAAACTTATTTAAAGCATCCAAATCTCTTGGAAAAGATAATTTTCAAACAATTTATCTAGTGCTTCTCCCCTCTCTTAAGCCCTCAATTATTGCTGGTACAGTTTTATGCATTTTCGAGACTATTTCTGATTTTGGAGGTGTTGCAACTCTGGGTATTAATACTTTAACTGTGGGTATCTTTAACATTTGGTTCGGATATCAAGATTTAATATCAGGAGCAAAAATATCTCTTATGCTATTTCTTCTAGCAATGTTTATTTTATTCATAAGTAGAGTAAGCTCGGAAAGTGAAAGATTTTCAGGTGCCGGAAAATCAAAACATAGCCTCATTAGGCCAAACAAAGTACTTAATTTTTCCATAGTACTTTTTTGTTCATCTATTTTGGGAATAACCTTTATCTTTCCCGTGGGGCAACTCTTACTATGGTCCTCAGAAAATCTAACAAATAATATTCCACTAGGCCTTCTTCTAAATTCATTTTATATTGGTTTTATTGTTGCTTTTGCTGCTTCATTTATTGCACTAATCCTTTCATTGGGAGGTTTCAGGAATTCAAATAAAGCAATTTTTAATTTATCAACTATTGGCTATGCAGTCCCTGGTTCTGTGCTAGCTGTTGCCCTGTTATTAGTTTTTAATTTTTACTTTGGCATATCAATTACTGTNCTTGGAATTTATGGCTTATTCCTATGTTTATTAATAAGATTCATAACTCCTTTAATACGATATTTAGATGCTGCGCTTTTAANCATGCCAGANGAAACTCTNTCTGCTGCGATGATTTTCTCAAAAAATTCTTTTAGAACTTTCAAAAATATATATTTTCCTTCTTTATATTCACCACTTTTATTAGGTTTCTTGGTCGTTTTCATAGAGGTAGTTAAAGAACAGCCTGCAACCCTTTTACTCAGGCCAGTTGGCTTCGACACCCTGTCATCTAAGATTTATAATTTTACTTCTGAAGGACAATGGGAGTTAGCTTCTACTCCTAGTATTGCTATGATTTTTTTAAGTCTAATTCTCGTATTTATATTAAACAGCAGAGTTGATAATGAATAGAACTTTCCTTTATGGCTCTCATAAAATTCTTGGAGCTAAATTTGTGAACTTTTCAGGATGGGAAATGCCTATACATTATGGTTCTCAGATTAATGAACATAACTGCGTAAGAAATGATCTTGGAATTTTTGACGTTTCGCATATGAATATATTTGATTTTGAAGGTACTGAAGCCCAGAAATTCTTAAGATATGTGCTTACAAATGATGTGGGTAAGGTTGAGAATAGTTGCGCTCTTTACAGTGTTATAACAAATGAGAAAGGCGGAATAATAGATGACCTTATTGTTTATAAATTTAATAATGAAAACTTTAGAGTTGTATCAAACTGCTCTACTTTTGAGAATGTAAAAGCCTTCTTTGAACACAATATAAAGAGATTTGATTGTGAGTTAATCCATCAATCTAACCTTGGCATTTTAGCTATTCAAGGGCCAAAATCTGAAACCTCTATTGAAAGTATGCTTGGATTAGATCTTTCGGGCTGCAAAGGCTTTTCTTTTATAGTAAAAAATAGTCTATTCATATCAAGAACTGGATACACAGGGGAAGATGGTTTTGAAATAATTGGCGAGTTTGAGGAGCTCAAGAAGATTTGGGATTTATGTATTTCTAAAAATATAAGTCCAATTGGATTGGGAGCTAGAGATACTCTAAGAGTTGAAGCTGGGATGAATCTGAATGGAACAGATATGACAATAGAAAATAATCCATTTGAATCTAATCTTGGTTGGGTGGTTGATTTTAATGATATTGAGAGGGACTTTATTGCTAAAAAGAGGCTTGCTGAAATTAAAAAAACAAATCAGTTCAAACTTGTTGGTGTTTTGCTTAAAGAAAAAGGCATATTAAGAGGTGGTCAAAAGATCATTAAAGGTAATATTGAGGGTGAGATTACGAGCGGAACTTTTTCTCCATTTATGAAAAAGAGTATAGGCTTAGCAAGAGTGCCTATAGATGTTGACGATAGCGCAGATGTGCTAATAAGAAATAAGCCTTTAAATGTAAAAATATTATCGCTACCTTTTGTCAGAAAAGGTAAAATTATGATATGAATGAAACTCCCTCCGACCTCAAGTTCTTAGACACGCATGAATGGATAAAGATTGATGATGATGCCGTAATAGTAGGTATTAGTGATCATGCTCAGAGTGAGCTTGGAGATGTTGTTTTTGTTGAATTACCAGCCATTGGAGATGAATTTGTATCTGGAGATGAAGCAGCAGTAGTTGAGTCTGTAAAAGCTGCTTCTGAGGTATATACTCCTCTTTCTGGAGAAGTTATTGAAGTAAACGAAGTTCTTGAAGAAAATCCTGAACTTGTAAACACCTCTCCTTATGAAGATGGTTGGTTCTTTAAATTAAAAGTCACAGATGAAAATCTTGGAAGCGCTGATAATATGATGACTGCTGACGAGTATTTATCTTGGCTTGATGGTAATAATTAATTAAATCTAAATGGATCAAATGAAATCATTCGTTGATAGACATATTGGTATTGGCACTGATGAGCAAAAGATATGCTGGATTTTCTTGGCTATAAAGATTTGGATTCATTTATTAAAGCAGTCGTCCCTAAAAGCATTTTAGAGGATGATTATTTAAATCTGGGAGACGGTTTATCAGAGATGGCTGCTCTTAAAAAGCTCGATAGAATTGCAAAGCAAAATAAAGTATTTAGATCATATATTGGTCAAGGATATTATGGAACGGTAACTCCAAAAGTTATTAAAAGGAATGTTTTCGAAAATCCAAGTTGGTATACCTCTTACACACCATACCAAGCAGAGATATCTCAAGGGAGATTAGAGGCGCTTATAAATTTTCAAACAACTATATGCGAGTTAACCTCCATGGAAATAGCTAATGCCTCACTTCTTGATGAAGCTACAGCTGCAGCTGAAGCTATGATGCTTGCAAAAAGAGTATCAAAAAATAAATCCAACTGTTTTTTTGTCGATAAAAACTGTTTTGAGCAAACAGTTGCTGTTTTAGAAACTCGCGCCAAACCTTTTGGTATAGTGCTTGAGATTGGTGACCCAAAAGATTTTGCGGAAAAAGATTTTTTTGGCATGTTTATTCAATACCCAAATAAGTTTGGGGAAATAAATGATTTTTCTAAGCTTTCTGATTATTGTAAAAAAAATAAATCCTTACTTGTGTGTGCTACTGATCTGCTTGCATTAACTTTGATAAAGCCTCCGGGAGAAATTGGTGCTGATATTGTCATTGGCTCATCACAAAGATTTGGAGTCCCGATGGGTTTTGGAGGTCCCCATGCTGCATTTATGGCAACTCATGAAAGTTTTCAGAGATCTATGCCTGGAAGAATTATTGGCGCTTCAAAAGATGCTAGTGGGAGTTTATCTTACAGACTTGCTCTCCAAACAAGAGAGCAACATATAAGAAGGGAAAAAGCTACGAGTAATATTTGTACTTCTCAAGCCCTTTTAGCTGTGATGGCAGGCTTTTTTGCAATCTATCATGGTCCAGAAGGCTTAATGGGNATTGCTAAAGATGTTCATAAAAAAACTCTTAAGCTCTATAACGGCATGATNAATGGAGAANATACAATCCTTCATAATAATTTNTTTGACACTCTTTGTGTTCNTTTAAATGGGGATATTTCAGGTATAAAAGCTCGACTACTGGAAGCAAAAATAAATGTTAATTGGATTGATGCCGATTTAATAAGTGTTTCGGTTGATGAAGCAACAACATCTGCTGATATTGATGATCTTATTATTGCGTTAACAAATAAGGATGCTCCAAATTCTACAGAAAATGAAAAAGTAGGTCTTAATAAAAATATGATGAGGACTTCTAGCTTTATGAAGCAGGAGCGCTTCAATAAATATCACTCCGAAACGGAGATGATGCGATACATCAAAAGACTTTCAGATAAAGACATTGCACTTGATAGATCAATGATTCCATTAGGCTCTTGTACAATGAAATTGAATTCTGCTTCAGAAATGGCACCAGTAAGTTGGCCAGAGTTTGCAAACATGCATCCCTATTGTCCAATTGATCAAACGGAAGGATATCAAAATCTTATCCAAGACTTAAAAAGTATGTTATCGGAGATAACAGGATATTATGACATCTCGCTTCAACCAAATGCTGGCTCACAGGGTGAGTATGCAGGTCTCCTTGCAATTGATGCATATCATAAAAATAATGGTGACAATAATAGGTCGATTTGTCTTATCCCGAGATCCGCACATGGTACTAATCCTGCCTCAGCCATGATGGTTGGAATGAAGGTTGTGCCTGTGGAATGTGACCTAGACGGTAATATCGATCTAGAGGACTTAAAAGAAAAATCCTTTACTCACAAAAATGATTTATCTGCAATCATGATTACATATCCTTCAACACACGGAGTATTTGAAAGTAATGTAAGAGAAGTTTGCAATATTGTGCATGACCATGGGGGATTAGTTTATATCGATGGAGCAAATTTAAATGCACTTGTTGGCATTGCTAAACCAGGAGAGTTNGGTGGCGATGTCTCACATCTAAATCTCCACAAAACATTTTGTATTCCNCACGGAGGTGGAGGTCCCGGAGTTGGCCCNATAGGNGTTGTAGAAAAACTTAAAGACTTTATGCCCTCTCATCANAAAGACATAAAAAGTGTGGGGCCTGTATCCTCAACTGATTATGGAAGTGCAAGCATATTACCTATAAGCTGGATGTATATTGCAATGATGGGTTCAGGAGGCTTAAAGAAAGCAACTATGACTGCAATCCTTAGCGCAAATTATGTTGCAAAGCGTCTTAGTGATCACTATCAAATACTTTACAAAGGTGAAAATAATCTAATTGCTCACGAATGCATAATAGATGCTAGACCATTTAAAGAATCTTCCAATATTGACGTCGATGATATTGCTAAAAGGCTTATGGATTACGGCTTTCACGCTCCAACAATGTCTTGGCCAGTCGCAGGAACCCTTATGATTGAGCCAACTGAAAGTGAATCTAAAGAAGAGTTAGATATTTTCTGTGAAGCTATGATTTCTATTAGAAAGGAAATAGAAGATATTGAAAATGGTAATGATGATCAAGTGAATAATATCCTCAAGAATTCTCCACATACGGTGGAAGAACTTAGCGGTGATAGTTGGGAGCATGATTATTCTAGACAAAAAGCTGCTTACCCGCTTGATTATCTGAGAGCAAGAAAATATTGGCCTCCTGTAAAAAGAATCGATAATGTTTATGGAGATAAAAATTTATTCTGCACCTGTCCTGATATGGATGAATTTTAGATAGGCAAGTCTATAATTTCCCACCCAAGTTTTTTTGAAACCTTAAATAGATCATCATCTGGATTTACAGCTACCGGTTTCTCCACTTTTTCTAAAAGGGGCATATCTAAAATAGAGTCAGAGTAAAAAGTAGTTCCTTTAAAATCTTTAAAACCATTATTTCTCATCCATACCTGAACATTCTGTAGCTTTCCCTCTCCTAACGATGGAGGATCCTCTATTCTGCCTGTATAAATATTATTTTTTTGTTCACATTTTGTGCAAACAACATTCTTGAATTCTAATCTTTTTGCAATTGGTCCAGCAATTATTGAAGTTGTTCCGGAAGCTAAAAGAAGTTCTTCGTTATCTTCATAATGTTTATGAATTAGTCTTAACGCATAAATATTGATGGAAGGTTCAATAATTTCTTTCATAAATTCCGATCTGATTCCTGAAATATAATCGTCGCTCTTATTTTTAAGATATTGAATCGTAAATTCATAGTAATCTTTGTAATTAACGATGCCTTGTTTAAATTTCTTTTGGAATTCAGCATTTTGCTCAAAATATTCTTCTTTTTTTACAAACTCTTTTTTTATAAGATAATCCAACCAGGAATGGTCTGAGTTGCACTTAAGAATGGTATGATCAAGATCAAAAATCGCTAATTTTTTGTTAACTACCATGAATATTAAAGAAAAAGGTTATCGTTTAAATGTTGGTATTATTGTAGCCAATTCAGACGGTAAATTGTTGTACTGTAAAAGAAAAAATTCAGATAACTGGCAGTTCCCTCAAGGTGGCATAGATAGAAATGAGGATCCATTTCTTGCTGCGCTGAGGGAGTTATATGAAGAAGTTGGCATACAAAAAGATAAGGTTAAGCTAATCAAAGAATCTGAAAATTGGTACAAATATGATCTCCCAAGGAAATATAAAAAAAATAATTTTTTATGGAATGATTTTAAAGGACAAAAGCAGAAATGGTTCTTATTTAAGCTAATTGAGGAGGTAATGATTGATTTGAATAATGAAAATAATCCAGAGTTTGATGAATTTGACTGGGTTGATTATTGGAAGCCTTTAGATGAAATAGTTGAATTTAAAAGAGAAATCTACAAAAAAGTTTTATCTGAGTTAGAGTCTGCATACAAATTAGAGTTTGATAAATGATGGAAATACTTATTTATATCGTAATTGGTTTGGTTGTTGGAATTTTGGGAGGGCTATTTGGAATTGGTGGTGGTGTAATTATTGTCCCAGTATTATTATTCGTACTTACCTATCTTGGTTTTGAATCAAATTTTTTAATCCATATTTGTGTTGCCACATCTCTTGGCAGCATATTTTTTACTGCTTTTGCATCTATGATTGCACATAATAGAAAGGGAAGCGTTGCTTGGAGTTTCTGGCGCAAACTTTCTATTGGTATTGCTTTTGGTTCTTTTCTAGGATCAGTATTATCAATTTCTATAGAAGCCTCGACTTTAAAAATAATTATTGGAATCTCATACCTTCTGATTGCGCTTCAAACCATTCTTAATATTGCTGTAACAGCAAAAAAGTTTAACCCATCTCCTTATACAATCTTCTATGGAGTTGGAACCGGAGCTGCTTCCTCAATATTAGGAATTGGTGGTGGAAGCTTTACGGTCCCTTATCTAAATTATGCTGGTTTAAAAATGGTCAATAGTGTTGGCACTGCATCGGCATGTGGAGTAACAATTGCTATCTTTGCGTCTTTAGGATTTATATTATCTGGAGTTGGAGATGATCAAGTCTTACAAAAATCTATAGGTTTTATTTATTGGCCTGCTCTAATAGGAATTTCCTTGGGAAGTCTTATTACCGCTCAAATTGGTGTTCATATTGCACACAAGATTGATGAAAAATTATTAAAAGCTCTTTTTGGTATTTTTATTCTCTCAGTAAGCTACTATATGCTTTTTATATGATTATTGAATTATCTGACTTTTTTAATAACCCAAGCCTTATAAGTTTTGGAAGTATATCTATACAATACTACGCAATTACGTGGATACTTTCTGCTATTTTAATTTATCTGCACCTTGCAAATAATTCAATTACAAAAGAAATTGGTATCACAAAAGAAAAGGCTAATGACCTCGTATTTCTTTATGGCTTAATTTTTGGAGCTATGATTGGAGGAAGAATCGGGTATATGTTTTTCTATGGATTTGATCAACTGATAAATAATCCTTTAAAGCTTTTTTATATTTGGGAGGGTGGTCTCTCATTTCATGGAGGATTAATTGGAGTAATTGTCTCCATGTTTGTATTTTCAAAACAAAATCAAATTAACTTCATAAGACTTTTAGATTCAGCAGCTTTAAGCATGCCAATAGGATTATGCTTAGTAAGGATTGGAAACTTTCTTAATGGTGAATTGTATGGAAGAGCAACAGATGGGAGCTGGGGTTTCATTTTTCCAACTGATCCGTTTGGACTTACCAGGCATCCTTCGCAGCTCTATGAATCTTTTGGTGAAGGTCCTTTGCTGTTCGTCCTCCTGATGGTTGTTAATAATCATACAAAGAAAAGAGGATTAGTTGCTGGATCTTTTCTGCTTTTCTATGGGTCTATAAGATTTATCATAGAGAACTTTAGACAGCCAGATTCGCACCTTGGCTTTATTTTTTCAGATTTCCTTACTATGGGACAGCTTTTATGTGTTCCAATGATCCTAATTGGTTTAATATTCATTATTACTTTTAAAAATAAGAATGAAATCGTATCTTAATCTTTTATCTCACATTCTAGAAAATGGTGAGACCCGAGAGGATAGAACCAATGTTGGAACTATTTCCTCTTTTGGACACCAGCTAAGGTTTGATTTAAGAGATGGGTTTCCTGCTGTTACTACAAAGAAACTTGCTTGGAAGGGTGTGGTCTCTGAGTTAATTTGGTTTTTAGAGGGTTCTGATGATGAAAGAAGATTAGCAGAGATAAGGTATAACAAGAGCAGAGATGAATTAACTGATATAGATAAGTATCCTACTATATGGACGGATAATGCAGATAATCAAGGAAAAAATCTCGGCTATGAAAATTCATCTTTTGTAAAGAAGCTTGGGCCCGTATATGGGGTTCAATGGAGAAATTGGGATGGCAAAGATCAAATAGAAGATCTCTTAGAGTCCTTAAGAATAATCCAACTAGCAGAAGGCATATTCTTAGTGCTTGGAACGTAGCGATGGTAGATAAGATGGCTCTTCCTCCATGTCATCTCTTGGCCCAATTCTATGTTTCTAGCGATAAATGTATTGACTGTCACATGTATCAAAGAAGTGCTGATATGTTTCTTGGTGTGCCTTTTAATATTGCAAGTTACTCATTGCTTATGCATATATTGGGAAAACTATTAAATTTATCACCAAGATATTTCATCCATTCTTTTGGCGATGCACATATTTACCTTAATTCAGTTGATCAAGTAAAAGAACAGGTAAAGAGATCTCCACGCCCTCTTCCTAAGTTGAATTTTCCAGACATAAATAATTTAGAAGATCTGAAAGATTTAAGCTTAGATGATTTTGTTCTTGAAGGTTATGATCCACATCCAGCCATTAAGGCTAAGATGGCAATTTAAGAATTAACCTTGATTTTGAATGTAGTCTCTGCGAAGCGCTATGTTCTTGACTCGAATTTCCTCATTCTCCGTATATTTAATCCAGCTATTTGCAGTCTTTTTTATCTTTTTATCATCATCACGAGCTGCAATCCTAAATTCTTTTTTAGCTTGTTCAAAATTCTGAAGCTCAAAATGCGCTTGTCCCAGGGTTAGCCTTGCTTGAGATGGATTCTTCACTTTGCCTTTTTTAAGACCTTGCTCAATAGCATCAACAGCTTCTTCTAGTTTATCTTCGGAGAGATATAGACTTCCTAGAATAATAAATGTCTGCCCATCCTTAGCTAACTTTGCAGCTTTCTCCATAACAGGTATTGCTAACTCAATTTCCTGTGCCATTCTCCATGCGTCAGCTAGAAGCTTTAAATTCTTTTCATTATCTTTGACAACTGGAAGTATTTTTTCTTCTTTTGTCTTTTCATCAATAACCGGGACTTTTTTAATTCTTCCNGCCTCTAANACTTTTGCTGCCCAATATGGATTATTGTTTAACAGNAAGAGCTGAGTTAAGGCTAGATATTCTGATTCTTTATCNAGAAGATCTTTTTGATAAGCAGCATTTAAGGTAATCATATAATCAAGTTCCCTATTAAGCTGGCCNTATATTCCTCCGAGTTGGATAAAATACATCTTTTTAGGATAGAGATTTACTAGAATCTCATAGATATCAAGCTGTTTGTAAAGAGATTCTTGTTTACCAATCCTTGCTTCAAGTTCGCTATAGCATGCCGCCATTAATACATACCAATTTTCCTTTGGTTTATATTCTTCTAGTTCAGCAGTTCGAACAGCACTGAGCATACTTTCTAAAGCTTTTTCATAGTAGTTTAACTTTTCGCTCTGTGATTTTTTATCTGTACCAAGCTGAAAATATGCTTGTCCTAAAAGAGACCAACCTTGAGCAGTTACTACTTCGACTTCGTCCATCCATTGAAGAAGAACCTTAACCCCTTCTTCATAATCCTCGTTAACGAAATTTAGCTGAGCGAGTGTATATAAAGATGCCACCCTCAAAGGTATAGTTGATTCTGGTTCTGCTAGAAGATTTCTATATGCTTGCATAGCATCTGAGAATCTTTCCTCAGAAAAATAAACATATCCCCAGTAATTCCACATTACAGATCTGTCATAACTTCTTAAATTGTCTTTTTTCTGAAGAAGCTCATTTAGAATCTCTTTTACAGTTTCAAAATCTGGATCCTCCTTACCATTTTCATCAACTCGCTCAAGAGCTTCGACCACTTTAACTATCTTTTTAGCTGTTGATGTTTGAAGTGCTCTTGCCTTTTTATATACAACTTCTTTCCTTGACGAGTTTGAGTTTGTAACATTTGGATCCTTAATTCTTGATCCAGTATCTTGTGCTTGAGCGTTAGTATCTAAAGGTAAAACTATTAAACCTAGTACTAAAAATATTGGTAATAATCTTAAAAACATATTTATGAATCTTCCATTATAAATGTAAATTTATGTTGAACACCCTCAACTTTAACAGCCTTACCATCTACAATTTTTGGCTTGTATTTAAGTTTAAGAGCTGCTCTTGAAGATGCTGAATTAAAAATTGAGCATGGTCTGAGCTGCGCCTCAGGGTCGTTTGGATTTTTAGAAGTACAATAGCCTTCCACCGGAACCACATCTTCAATGGTGCCAGATTCAGTTATTGTGAAAGCAACTATAGCAAACCCCATAGTGCCTCTCTCTTGCGCTCTTCTTGGATATTGAGGTTGGATTTTGAAAAGGGGTATATATTCTCCATCTCTAAAGAAGCTCCCACCCGCTGTAAATTTTGCTTTAGGTTTTGGAATATTCACATCGATTCCAGTGGTTGGCTGGAGATCTACCTCAGGTTGTGCAATATCTTCTGGCTGCTCTTCGACCTCATCAGGCTTATCAACTTCATCCATAAATGTATCTATTTCTCTTTCAGGCATAACAATATCTGCCAATTTTACTGATTTATCATCTTTTAGACCGCTATCTCCCAACGAAATAAGTGTAACCATAAGAACAAATAAAAAGATTGTAGTGGAGGCTGAAAGGACTAGAACAGCAAAATATTTATTAATTTCAAACAGCTTGATATAAGCAGCTTTGATTGGAAGAAGAAGTTTTGATACTAATCCGCCCATAAAAAAACCTACTTAGGCTCTGAGGCTAAAGATATTGCTGAAACGCCAGCCTCCCTTGCTCCATCCATAACTTTAATAATAGTATCGGCAACAGCTTTCTCATCAGCTTGGATTACTACTGAACCTTGGGGGTTATCAGCTAAAAGTTTTACAACATTAGCTTTGACTTGTCTTACGTCAATTCTTCGTCCGTCCATCCAAACTTCTCCAGTTGGTCCAACTGCTATAAGGATAGCTGCATTTTCTTGAGTTTCTGCTGTATCTGAATCAGGTCTATTTATCTCTAAACCTGGCTCTTTGATAAAGTTTGCTGTAACGATAAAGAATATAAGCATTATAAATACTACATCCAACATTGGAGTAATATTAATTTCGCTTTCTTCTTCTTGAACTGCTGTAGATATTGCGTTTCTTCTCACTTTAAAATCTCCTAAACTCGTTTAATTCTTTCTTCAAGGATCCCGGTATGTCTTTCGCTTACACTAGAAATATAAATCATTGCAAAAATTCCTGATAGTGATACAACCATACCCGCCATTGTTGGAAGAGTTGCTTTCGAAACTCCTCCTGCCATTGCTCTCGCGTCTCCGCCTCCACTGAAAGCCATAACTTGGAATACCTCAATCATTCCAGTAACTGTGCCAAGAAGGCCAAAGAGTGGAGCAAGTGCAATACATGTCTTTATTAGTGTTGTATTTCTATTAATAGAAGCTTTTGCTTCCGCTAAAAATTTATCTCTTATTTGTAAGGCGTGCCAGGATGTTTTATCTTCTCTTGAATCCCATTTAGAAACAAGGGAATCAAGAAAAACATTGTGGCCATGAGAAAGGTAATAAATCCTCTCAAATATTAGTCCCCACATCAAGAGAACTAACAGCGCTATCAACCAAAGAACACTTCCACCAGCTTCCATAAAGTCTCTGATGGAAATGAAAGATTCAGTTATAGCGAAAATCATTATTTACTTTCAGCCCTTTCTGCTAATATCCCAGTACTTTGTTCCTCAAGAACTCCAACAATTTCTCTTGCAGATGAGTTTGCAAATGAGTGCAGTAGAGTTGTTGGAATAGCTACGAGAAGTCCCAGAACTGTTGTTACAAGAGCCTGTGAAATACCGCCGGCCATAAGTTTTGGATCACCCGTTCCATAAAGAGTGATTTGCTGGAATGTCACAATCATACCTGTAACTGTTCCGAGCAATCCTGCTAATGGCGCAACAACTGAAATGATCTTAACAACACCTATATATCTTTCAATATCGGGTCTTTCAGCCATGATAGCCTCCGCCAATTTGAGCTCTAAAGTATCAATATCTTTTGAGAAATGCTCCTCACCAACTTTTAAAACTCTTCCAAGTGGATTTTGGGAGTTAAGAGCTTTTGATTGAGATTGTTTTCTTACAGCTCTACCGGTCATATATAAGAAATATAATTTATATAGTGCTAAGAGAGTTCCTAAAAGACCTACGATAACAATTGCATACCCAATTTCTCTACCCTGAGCCAATCTCTCAGTTAGGCTCGGCGTTTGAATTAAGTTTGCAAGAAGACTTCCNCCTGTTGGACCAGTAGGATCTATTCCAAATGTTACTTGCTCACCTGCTACAGCAGATGCAATATTGTTTGCAGTTCTTGTATACCTGCCCTCTGGCTGTCTCGGTAAGAATGCGTATTGACCTTTGGAAGCAGCAAATTCTAAATACTTGCCATCGCAAACAGCATTAAAAAGGCCAACCCGAACTACATTACAATCTGAAGTTTCGCCATCCACATCGATAACACTTGCAGCGAAAGATGCAATCTCTCCACCAGCAACCATTTCTCTTTGAAGTTCATACCAGAGGCCTTCAATTTCTCTGATTGTTGGCAGCTCTGTTGTTTCAGACATTTTAGCTGTTAGATCATTTAAGAAAGTAACTCTCTCAGTGCCAAATTGTGCTGACGATAAAGAGCCGGCAAATTGAACAGCTGCTTCACCAGATGCACTTTGCAGATGTCCAAACAATTCTACAAGTGAACCAAGCTCTTTCTTATAAGCTTCCTCTTTAACTCTAAGAATTTCTTCATTCTTTTTATATTCTGCTTCAAGCTGATCAGCAATTCTCTCTTGCCTTGCAAGCTCTCTTTTTTCAGCTGCGAGTATAGAAGCCTGTTTATTTTTATTCGCTAAAAATTCAGCTTCTCTTACTGCATTCTCTGATTGCTCCCTGACTTGGCCTTCCTTGACCAACTCAAGAAGTTGTTGAACAGTTGAAGGAGCTTCTCCATCAGGAGCTTCCTCTTGAGCAATTAATACTTGATTACTGCTTATTAAAAGTGCAAATAGATAGATTTTTAGGTATCTCATCTTACACCCCCTTTAACAACAGGTAGCAAGAGCATATCAGTAGGAGCTAGTTTCTTGGCCATTCTTATACCATCTCTAATGGCTGTTCTATAGCCTGAAACCTCTTCCCAATCATTTGTTTCGTTATTCCAGAAACCGCTTTGTTGCTCATCCTTAGTTTGATAGAACATACCTATCCTTCCAACTACGAGAACATTAACCACCATCTCTTTTCCATCAATAACAATTGTATCTTCATACGAAGAAATCTTTCTGCCATACTCTGCTTCAATGTTATAAGCCTCAAGAATTTGTCTTACCTGCTCTGATGCAGTAATTTTTGGATTTGACAATGAGCTTCTTACAATATCAATTCTTTCCAATCTCTCGTCAATATAAAACGGAGTATCCAAAGAAACAAATTGTTCAAGGCCTTCAAGCATTCTTTGAGCTAGAGGTGGAATCTGTCTTTGCATAACCACAACTTGAACAAGTTGTTCATCAAGTTTATCCATAAGATCAAGCTGTGCCTGAATTTGAATTCTTTTTTGTTCATTATATAGCTTTAATCCTTCGACCTGCTTAGCTACAACTTTGTATTCATTTACAATTTTGTCAGTTTGTTTTTCAGTACCATCAATTTTTTCTTGTGAAACAGCGCTAAGACTGGAATTTTCTCTCCCAACCTCAAGAACAGATTCCATATCACTGGCATTCAAAAAAGATGTACTTACCAAAAAGAAAAACGACAAGGTAAGTTTATTTATCAACATAACATGATCCCCTCAAAAGTGGTGTCTTAGTATTCTAACAATTGATACAAAAACCTCAAAAAAAAATTTCAAAGTCTCGCTTAAGTTGTTGAATAAAAATCTAAAATATTTTAGGGAAAAATACAGGTGTTTTTTCAACATATTTCTGATACTCCGTATTCTCTCCCCATTTAACATTAGCCCTTGCCTCGAGCATTCTCACACCACTAACAAAATAGATTAATGTAAATGAAAATATTGGCGATATTAATGTCCAATATTGCAAGCCTTCTAAATAAGGAAGAGACATTATTGCAATACCCATCCAGAGGACAACTTCACCAAAGTAATTGGGGTGCCTAGAAACAGACCAAAGTCCTGTAGTGATAAATTTGTTTGAATTCTCAGGAATTGATCTAAACGCTGTTTTTTGATTATCGGCTATAACCTCAATTGAGAAGCCAATAATAAAAGTTAAGAGTCCTAAGTAAAAAACTGGTTCTACATTTAAAACGCCGTTTGAGACTGCTGTTAATGCACACAATGAACATATCACTACCCACAATGCAGATAAGTTAAATGTCATAAAAAACTGTGTTGGGCTATTTTTTATGGTTCTAAATCTCTTATCCTCTCCCGCATCTAAAACTCTTTTTAATAAAAAACTACCGAGTCTTAGAGTCCAAATTAAAACCGCCATTGAAATAAGTAAGCTGAGCGAGAATGTTGTTCCATATGTCTGGTAGTAGACAAATATAGATGCAAATGCGTAACATATTGATCCTGTCAAATCATAAAACTTTTCAGTTTTAAAAATTAATGCTGGCACGAAAGCAACCCAATGAATTATTAAAATATACCAAGCTGTTTTAATAACCAAGTCGGAACCTGAAAGCCCTGCAAATGCAACGGTTGCAAAAATCACACCTAGTGAAATAGCTAAGTTAATTATTATGTTTTTTGGTTTCTCTTTCATAGTTTTACCACCCACACTGTCTTCCTTTATTTTTTTCATCTAGCCAATCTTTAAGTGGTGAATAATAATTAATTATAGATTCGCCACTTAATTCTCTCACGCCAGTAAGTTCTTCAAAAGCATCTTGCCATGGAACGCTACTGCCAAGAGCTAACATTGATTTTAGTTTTTCTCCTGCTTCAGGATTATTATAAATTGTGCATTCATGAAGAGGTCCATCAAATCCGATATCATTACAAAGCGACTCGTGGAACTGATATTGCATTATTCTTGCTAAATAATATCTTGTATATGGTGTATTACCAGGAATATGATATTTAGCCCCTGGATCAAAAGCATCGATATCCCTATCAATTGGTGACTCAACGCCCTGATAAGACTCTCTTAATTCCCACCAAAGATCATTTAACTGATCAGCCTCTACAGAACCTGAAAAAACTTGTGATCTCCATTTATCAAGAATTAAAGTCCAAGGTATAACAACGATTCCCTCAAGAGCTTGTTTCATTAAAAGAGATATTGGATCAGAAATTGCATCTAAATATTGCTCTTCATTTATATAACCAAGTTCTTTCAAATATGCAGGCGTTATTGAAAGGGATAACAAATCTCCAACTGCTTCATGAAAGCCATCATTTGCACCGCTTTCATATATTGATGGCAGATGATTATAGGCTTGATAGTAAAAAATGTGTCCAAGCTCATGATGAATTGTAACGAAGTCCTCTTCATTTTTTTGGATGCACATTTTAATTCTTAGGTCCTCCTCAGAATCAAGATTCCATGCGGAAGCGTGACAGGTCACATCTCTATCTCTAGGCTTCACAAAAAGAGATCTTTCCCAAAATGTATCTGCCAATCTCTCGAATCCTAAAGAAACAAAAAAGTCCTCAGCAACTCTAACCATATCAATTTCAGAAAGATTTTCCTCTTGGATAATTTGAGTAAGATTAATTGAGGCGTCTACTGACGAAGGTTTGTAAACTAAGTCGTATATATTACTCCAGGATTGTGCCCACATATTTCCTAAAATATGAGCAGGTATCATCCCATCATTTTTCACGACTTCATCTCCATAAAACTCATTTAGCTCTCCTCTTACATGACAATGAAGCGCATCATAAAGGGGTTTAACCTCCTCCCAAACCCTATCTACATCGGATAA
>JGI24820J26691_1000165_pt1 | contig 18513 bp, 15 predicted proteins | sample METZYME_5_50m_FD_26691 | JGI IMG/M metagenome (IMG submission 26691) | reverse complement strand
GCACTTGGTTCTGTGAATGGAAAATAGCTCGGTCTAAAACGCATTTTTGTATCCTTACCAAACATTTCTTGTACAAAATATTCAAGAGTTCCTTTCATTTCCGCAAATGAGGAAGTTTCATTTACAACTAAACCCTCGACTTGATTGAATAAGCAAAAACTTTTATAACTTACTGCTTCATTTCTAAAAACTCTTCCGCAACAAATATGTCTTAAAGGAGGATCTTGGTTTTCCATTAAATGAATCTGAACATTTGAAGTATGAGTTCTTAGAACAGTATTTGGATTAATAAAAAACGTATCTTGCATATCTCTTGCAGGATGATGCTTTGGAACATTGAGGGCTTCAAAATTATGATAATCATCATCAATTTCAGGTCCATAAGCAACTGAAAATCCAATAGATTGAAAAATTGACTTTATTTCTGAGGTAATTTGCTCTAAAGGATGAATGTTACCATCTGGTAAATCATAACCAGGTAATGAAAAGTCATTATCATTCGAAGTCTTATTATTACTTTTATCTCCTAAAGCATTTTGATATTCATTGGTAAGTTTATTTTTTAAAATGTTTAATTCTTTACCAAAGTGTGGCTTTTCTGATGCTGGTAGTTTATTNAATTCTTCAAATANAGACGTTAATNGACCGTTTCTACCTAAATATTTTATACGGAAATTTTCGAGATCTTGTGTGCTTTTACAGTTAGATAATTCTTTNGAAAATGATGTCTTTAATCCTTTAATGGTTTTATCTAATGACATCGTATTTATCTATTTTTTCTTTAAATATTTTACAAGGTCCTCAAANACAGATGGGTTGTTAACAGCTAAATCAGCTAACACCTTTCTATCTAAATCGACCCCTTTCTCCTTCAGTAAATGTACAAAATTTGAATAGGATAAACCATTTAATCTTGATGCAGCATTAATTCTGATAATCCATAGTCTTCTGAATTGACGTTTTTTCTGCCTTCTATCTCTATAAGCATATAGACCAGCTTTTGTTACAGCGTCTTTAGCAGCTTTAAAATTTCTGCTACGAGCACCAAAATANCCCTTGGCAAGCTTAACAACTTTTCTGTGTCTTCTATGTCTNGGTACTGAACTATTTGATCTTGGCATTAGATTATCCTGCTTTCGCCATCATTTTTTTCATTTTTTTCTCAAAAGATGGAGCTACTACTGTAGCTTTTTTAGCTGCACGCTTGACATCTTTATCTCTGCGAATAAGCATGTGACTGTGTCCAGCTTTGTTACGTTTCAGCTTACCTGAACCAGTAACTTTAAATCTTTTAGAAACGCTTTTTCTTGTTTTTTGTTTTGGCATAATATTTCCTATTTCGGGGCTAATATTATAGATTTTTTTCTTCCAGTCAAAGGAGAATCTTTTTCCATTTCTGCATACTCACTAAGATCAGAAATAACTCTGGTTAATAACTCCTGGCCTAAGTCCTGTCTAGACATTTCTCTTCCCCTATACATTAAAGTAAGTTTTAGCTTACAACCCTCTGATAAAAATTTTTTTCCCATTTTTAACTTATTTTCTAAATCATGATCTCCAATATTAGGTCTCATTCTTAATTCTTTAACTTTTATTGTTTGTTGTTTCTTTTTGCTTTGTTGAGCTTTCTTCTTCTCTTCGTATTTGAACTTACCAAAGTCCATTATTTTACATACAGGAGGTTTAGCGTTTGGTGAAATTTCAACTAAATCTAATCCAGCATCCTGTGCTTTTTCAAGTGCTTCTTTTACACTTACAACTCCAATTTGCTCTTTATTCTGACTAATTAGCCTAACTTCGTCAGCATATATTTTATTATTTACTCTTATTCTTTGTTTTTTAATTCGAAACTCTCCTCTCGTTTATTTCACTTANTATTTCATTTGAAAAATCATCCAAAGACAATTCTTTTTGTTCTTTAATAAATCTTCTTCTTATNGTTAAAGTTTTGTTTTCAACTTCTTTTTCTCCGACAATAACCATAATATTAATTTTTTGCATTTCTGCGTCTCTAATTTTTGAACCAATTTTTTCTGAACGATTATCCAAAGAAATTCTAATTCCTTTTGACATAAGGTCTTTTTTTATTTCTTCCGCATAATCATTAAACTTATCTGAAACAGGAAGTATTGTCACCTGTTTAGGAGCGAGCCATAAAGGGAAATTTCCACCAAAATGCTCGATTAAAAATCCAATAAATCTTTCGTGAGTACCCAATGGGGCTCTGTGAATACATAAAGGTGTTTTGGCAGAACCATCTTTATCTGTATAAGTTAAATCAAATCTTTCAGGAATTGCAAAGTCAACCTGGTTTGTTGCTAAAGTAAACTCTCTTCCAATGGAACTCCAAACTTGAACATCAATTTTAGGACCATAGAATGCAGCATCTCCAACTGATTCTACAAACTTTAGTTTTGCTCCTTTTAGAGCATTTCTTACGTCATCTTCAGTCTTTTTCCATAATGTTGGATTATTAATAAATTTGTCACCTAAGCCTTTAGGATCATGTAAGCTTAATCTCATCTCGTACTTATCTATTCCAAAGATTTTGAAGTACTCCATGTAAAGATTGCAAACATTAATAAACTCTTCTTTAAATTGTTCAGCCGTGCAGTAAATATGTCCATCATTCATTTGCATGCTTCTAACTCTCATTAAACCAAACAGCTCTCCAGATTTTTCATACCTATAACAGGTTCCATATTCTGAAATCCTATAAGGTAAATCTCTATAGCTTTTTGGAGTATTAGCAAAAATCTTGTGATGGTATGGACAGTTCATAGGTTTCATGTAATAATCTATCCCATCAACATCCATTGGTGAGAACATACTTGACATATAGTGATCTAAATGTCCTGATTTTGAAAATAAATCACCTTTCGTTAAATGTGGTGTTCTTACTCTCAAATACCCTCCAGCTGTTTCTTTTTCTTTTGCTAAAGCTTCGAGTTGATCTATTAACACTGTACCAGAAGGAGTCCATAGCGGTAAACCNGGCCCTACTTCGTCATCGAAGAAAAATAAGTCTAATTCCTTTCCTATTTTTCGGTGATCTCTTTTTTTCTGCTCTTCAAGTTGATTTAAATATTTTTTCAAGTCCTTTGGATTTTGGAAAGATGTACCATACACTCTTTGAAGTGTTTGATTTTTTTCATCTCCCCTCCAATATGCTGCAGATGATGATAGTAACTTAAAATGTTTTATTTCACCTGTAGAATGAACATGAGGACCTCTGCATAAATCAGTAAATTCACCTTGTGAATAAGTTTTTAGAATCTCATCTTTGTCCAAATCATTAATGATTTCTACTTTATAATTCTCATCAATTTTATCGAAGTATTTTATTGCTTCTTCCCTTGACTTTACCTCATGAATGATTTCAAGATCTTCGCTTGAAATCTTTAACATTTCATCTTCAATTTTTACTAAATCATCCTCTGTGAAAGGAGTTTCAACATCAAAATCGTAATAAAATCTATTTTCAAGATAAGGACCGATTGTTACTTTGGTTTTTGGAAATAATCTTTTAACAGCTTGAGCCATTAAATGCGCTGTGCTATGCAAAAGAACGCTATGACCTTCTTTGCTTTGAGCATCTAAAAATTGTATTTCGCAACTTTTAGAAATTTTTGAAGACAAATCTATCAAATCTCCATCAACCTTACAGATAATAGAGTTTTTCTGAATTCCTTTGATTTGATTTTTTATTTCAAGTGGAGTTATTCCAGGTGAAAACGTATGTTCACCAATTCCTTTAATATTGATTGAAATTTCGCTCACTGTGCTGAATTGTCTATTATAAACATTGCTATCGTAAACATTCCAACCATACCAGCAACACCCATTCTATGTCTTCTTACAAGAGCTTTTTCTTCATCTGTTAAGTTTTCTCCGTTTAAATCTGAAGCCATAATTTGCTCTTGTTTTGCATCGTAGAACTTTGCATAAAACTTATCTAACCAATGCAAGCCATCTTCACAGTTTGAATCATTCGAATCACAATAAGTTAAAAAAATAGATTCACTAGTACCTGGGATAGGAAGTACAGTTTTTGTACCAAGTTTCATTCTTTCAAATTGATCCTGTAAATTTTCAAATTCTTCAATATCTTTATTATCAAAATCAAAATTTTGTAACTCGTTAGTTATATATTGGAACTCAGATTGAGTGTATAAACTTATTGTATATTTTCGATTATCCACAGGTAAAGAAATATATGCAGGAAATGTTCTTTCTGTAGACTTCCAAGGAACATTCCAAACAAAAACGTCTGCAACTAACGCATTGGAAAAAACATTAACAAGAGCTTCATTACTTCTTGATGGAGATATTCTTGATAGTTCTTGCTGATTATCACTACCAAACCTAGCATCGGGATCGGCATCTTGAATATCTTGACTAAAGAGTGAACTTGTTGCTAGTAAAAGAACTATTAAAGCATTTATATTTTTCATCAAAGAAAATTTAATATAGAAGAGTTCAAAAAGATATGTTTTTATCATCTAAAAGAAATGACTTCTTGCTCATAAGCAAAACAACTTATCCATCTATCAAAATATTCTTCTGCTCTGCTTCGACCAAACTGTTGAACTAAAATTTCAAAGATATCATAATTTTTTTCTTGAAGATAAGGGTCTGCTATAAACATAAATGTCAGTGTTCCGTCAGCATTTGCCTCTTCAGGAATTAAAAATTTTAAACTTTTATAAATTTCACTATCGTATTTTTTTATAGCTGGTAAAATTATTGTTTTACTAAGCATTTCAAAATCTGCAGCTTTTTGAGGAAGTATATAGTTAATAGCAACCATAGTTGATCCATTTGTAGGACTATAAACACTTCCTTCAGCGTTTTTTTCTTGCGGAGCCTTGTATGTAGTATTACCAATTGAAATACCACAACTAGATATGAAAAAAACACTTAATATGACTAAAAATTTCTTCATTTTTTAAAATAAGTATTGGAATTTAATAAATAACTGTCTTTCAGTTTCCCTTAAATTTGAAAATACTCCATCCTCTGTTTCAAGTAAGTCATTTATACCAACATACAAAGCGCTGTATGCACTTGGTTGATATGTAATCATTGGTTCAACAAACCAATTTTTTGAAAATCCACTGTATTGTAATTTAGTTCTTAATGATAATTTTGAAGTGAAAGCATGATTTACAGATGATTTGAAAATATATCCATAATAATAGTCGCTTACATCTTCNTAACTGAAATTAANATTTAATCCTGTTTGACTCGTAATATCATAACCNTATCTTATNTAAAAACTATTTTCGGTTCCTATTTCNGGNACATCTAAATACCTAATGATTCTACCTCCNTGCGTTACTCCAGCGCTCATATTCATTTNTGCGTTTAAATTTGCACTAAAACCAAATCTTATTTCATTATCACCTTTAAATTCAACACTCTTAAAATTTTCGTTGTTTGTTTCTAAGTCCCAATAAAATTTATATCCATTATTAAATTCATAATCTCCTTCAATTTCAATCTGATGTCTCTTTACTAATCCACCAAAATTTTCTTTGTGAATTAACTCAATATTGTAATTAGACTTTAGTAGCTTAGGATGATTTTCGTGAAATATACTTTTACCTCTGTTAATTTTAATCCATTTTGTGTTATTATTTTGCTCAAAACCATTACTTGTTCTAAACCCAGGAGACCTAAATCTTGCAACTAACCCTCTACTATCTGTTCTTGTCCATTGAACTATTCCTATACCCAAAGCAGAACCATTAATTTTCTCACCATCAAATGCCTTAGTATGATTTCCACTGTCAAAAGTTAAATCATTATTATCATCTGGATTATACTCTAAACCATCAGATTCATTGTGGACTGACATTGCACCATGTATTGTTAAATGTATATTATAACCGGGGTGATAATGAAAATCAATACCACTAGTTAACATATCACCACCATTATCAAAATCTCTGTTAGATACAAAAGCACCAATTGAACTACCATTTTTTAACATTTGTTTTAAACGCAGGATATTATTTGTAGCCTCTCCAAGCTTTACAATGGTGCTGGTTTCTTCGAATGGTAATAAAAGTAACGAACTTTCATCTCTTGCGGAAATAACCCCGTATGATGTTTTTCCGATTTTTCCGGTATATTTACCAATAAGCGATGGATCATTTATTGTTCTTGAGTAGAAAAGATTAATAAAACCTCTATCAGATTGTAATTTGAATAACTCTGAACCTTCACTAAAAAATGGTCTTCTTTCTGGAAAGTACAAAGCATTTACTGAATTAAAATCATTTCTAATATCGTCTGACTCAATCTGACTAAAATCTGGATTTATAGCTATTTCAAAGAGGTCAACTGATGAAATTGGATACTTAATAAAAATTGAAGCTTCATCAAAGCTGTTTGTTTGATCTGATGAAAAGTTGTCTGTATTTCCAGCTACAATTGAAGGAATGTAGCTAGGTGTACCCCTTTTTTGTTTTGGTGGATAAATATTTTTTAAATAACCTAATTGACAAGTTTGGCATTCCATTCCATCGACTTTTGGAGACCACCACACATACCTGGTTATTTCATCGTTTAATGTATAACCTCTTCCAAAAGTTATTCTCCAATCTTGTCTTTCTGATAAAGAGTAACGAAGACTTGAAAATGGAATAGCAAACTCAGCTTGGTATCTATCATCAAATACTTTTACCTCAGTATCATAAATTAGATCAAGAGATTGATCCCAACCAAAACCTGCTCTTCCGTCAATTTGAGCATTACTTGCGCTAACACCAATTCCATAGATTAGTGATTCATCATCAAATGCATCAATCTGTATAAATACTCTATCATCTCTTCCATCAAGATTGTCTCTTCTAGTAACTGATAACCTTAAATCTTCTCTATCAACGTAGGCTGTAATTGCTAGGTATAAATTATTATCATCATAAGCTATTCTTGCTTCAGTAACATAATCGGTAGGCTGACCCTCAAAAATACCTGCACCAGTGAAATCTGTTGCAATTTCTACTTTATTCCACACCTTTTCATCAAAAATACCGTCAAGTGTGATTTTCTCGCTTATTTTTACAGCTTCTAAAACTGGTCTTTCAGTAAGATCTTTAATTGATTGAGAAAAGAGACTTGTTGAGAGAAGAATTGGTAATAAATATTTTATCATGTGCGTTGTATAATAATGATAAAAATAATGATTTAAACTATTTTTTTTTGAAAAATTTTATGTAAAAAAGAAAACGCCCGATTGACAGATTATCGGGCGTTTCTTTACTTTTTAAGGCCTAAGAGTAAAATGCAATGAAGACAACCTTAGAAAGTATAATCGACTCCTAATGAGAAGCTACGTGGCATAGAAGGTCTAGCACCATAAGGTCTTCTACCTACAACACCATCATCATCCATTAGATTCTTGATTCCAACGTTAAGCTTAATATTATCTTGTAAAGCGTAGCTCATGCCTAAATCAACAAGAACTTGAGCATCAATTTTATTGGTTCCTTCAATTTTACCAGAACCTGGAGTTGCTCTCATTTCTGAAGTGTGCTTTACACTAATATTAGTTTCAGTCTTACCAACATTAAGACCAAGATTTAGAGACATTAATGTTTCTGGTACNTAAGCAAGCTTATCACCTTTTGAAACATCACCAAAGAAATCACTATCAAATGATTCTTGGAACTCTGCATTTGTCTTAGTCAATGCTAACTCAACAGGCATTTGTACAGAACCATTATCCATCAGCATTCTTCTTAAGTATAATTCGAACCCTGATACATCGACAGCTCCACCATTGTAAAGCGCATCTGTACCACTACCAGCAGCAGCAGTATCTGCTCCTAATAAGTTATCATAGTTGTTCATGAAGTATGTAAACTCCATACTGTTAAGACCTTCATTGGTTTTAAATCCTAATTCAGTATTCATACTTGTTTCAGGATCAACTTCTTCTGCAGTAACACCGGAAGTTCCAGGTCCTGGAGGAGCAAATCCTTTATGAATACCTAATGAAATTGATTGAGTATCTGAAAGAGGATATTCAACAGAAAAACCAGGTACTAATACTGTCATAGTATGTTTTCTGTCTGTTGGTACTTCTGATCTATCTGGATCAGTTTTACCCCAGTCATCTCTCATTACTGTAATTTCTTCGTAACGTGCACCAGCTGTAATAATCATATCACCAACACTGAATCTATCTTCAACATATAAAGCTGAAGCTTCAGCAGAGTCAATTCTATTTGAATCAGAACCTGGTGTAGCAGCAGTAGTCATAACAAGTTTACCTGATTGCATTCCGTAACGATCTTCCCACTGGAATCTGTCCATTTCGTCACTGTGAATTCTCATACCAGCTTGTATGTCATGTCCACCATCTGTTCTTACGTTAAGCACAGCTTGAATACCTGATGAATAATATTCTCTATTATTTGCTTTAATTCTGTAAGCATCATCAGCACTATCCTGTGCATTCATTAATAAATAAAAGTCACCAAATGCAGCATCAGAAGGTTTAGCAATCATGCTTAATTTCTGACCATTGACTTTATTAAGTTTGTACCAATTTCTTGCGAAATCATTACTGTAACCTACAACTGCAATACTCATGTTGTCAGCTAACTTAATAGCATATGATAAGGTAACTTGAGAATGATCTGCATCCATTTCATCTAATGCAGTCGCTCTGTATCTTCTTAATGGATTGTCACTGTAATCTGCCTCTGAAAGACCTAAGTAAGTCTCATTAGAAATTTCATCAGTCATTGAGTATTTAAACTCAAGAGCATGTGCGTCACTGAACGCATATCTTAACTTAGTCATAAAGTCAAGTTTAGTGTATCCAGTGTCTCCCCCGCCATCAAGCTCTTTAAATCCATCAGTCTGATCATTAAATAATTCTACTAGGTAGCCAAATTTACCCATTGTATTACCAGATTTAGCGTGTAAAACTGTTTTACCAAAACTGCCTACATCTAATGAAACAGAATTATGTTGTGTCATTGGGATTGGAGTTGATATATAATTTAATGATCCACCAGTAGTGAAAGGACCGTGTTTGATTTGAGTAGATCCTTTTCTTACTTCAATACTTTCCATTCTACCCGCAGTCGGTGAGTAATACGCCGCTGGAGATGCATATGGTGCTGGAGCAATTATAATACCATCTTCCATAACATTTAGTTTTTCCATTCTTGAAGAACCAGTTCCACGAACGCCAATATTTGGTCTTAATCCCAAACCGTCTTCTTCAGAAATGTATACACCTGGAATTCTACCTACAATACGGTGAATGTCGGTGTGGTTGAATTGTTCTAATTCAGTTTTACTTACAACATCACTAGGTTCTGCATTACGTAGGAACATTCCATTAGTAATACTAGTGTTGTTTGCTAGTACTTCTACAGCATCCAATGCAATTGGTTTTGTAGAATCTGAATCGGCAACAATATTTTGTGCAAACGTCACTGAAAGTAACATTACGCATAATACCATTTTTCTCATTATTCTCTCCTTTTTTGAGATTATGGGGAGATATTAAAGTCAAAAAAATAGAAAAACAAGCATTATTGAGATTAAATCTCAATAAGTATTATTTGTCGACGACATCAGCAATGAAAATGTTTGTGTTTCTTGGATTTTCAGCGTCTCTATTTGAAGAAAAAATAATCTTCTTGCCATTTTTCGAAAAAACTGGAAAAGAATCAAATGTTTTATTTTCTGTTAAACGAGTTATTTTTTTTGATTTAATGTTAATTAAATACAATTCAAAATTACTTCCATAAGCATTATAATCTTCTCTCCAATCATCCATATTTGATGAAAAAATTATATGCTTTCCATCAGGATGCCACGATGGAGACCAGTTTGTAGCTCCATTTTCTGTCAATCTTATTTTATTAGTTCCATCACTATTAGCTATGTAAATATCTAGAGGAACTGCTTCAATAAATTTTTTTTCAAGATTATTTGCCCATTTATTTTCATCCTCGTTTGAAGGATACCAAGCTCTCCATACTATCTGATTTCCATCAGGTGAATAAAAAGCTCCTCCATCATATCCATACTCAGATGTAATTCTCATTAAATTTTTTCCGTCATAGTCCATGGAATANAGATCAATATCTCCATCTCTCATTGAGGTAAAAATGACTCTTTTTTCTTTTGGGTGCGTTGTTGTTTCTGCATTATANCCAGGANAATTTGTGAGTTGTTTAATTGATGTCCCGTCCCACCTGTAAATTTCATAATTTCTTAGAGGCCAAATATATTTTCTNGGATTTGGGTGTTTATAAATTTCAGGGCATTCAGGACCATCTTTCATTGTCGATGAAAAAAACATNTATTGATCTTNTANAGAAAAATAAGCACAAGTAAATGCACCATCTTTAAGCTCAAATTCTTCTAAGTTAGATCCATCAACATTAATANTGAATAGCTTATCACAATCATTTCCACTTCTTTTTGATTGAAATACTAATCTTGTCTGATCATCACTAAGATATGCTTCGCCATTATCACCTTCAAAGGATAATTGTTTAACATTATCAATTTTTANGTCAAGTTCTTTTTGACAAGCAAATAGTAAAAAAACTAATATCAGTAGATTAAAACGTGACATCCAAGGTTTCCTCTTCATTGTCTCTTAAAATTATTACTGGGACAGTGGAACCTGGCTCAATTTTTGATAAAATTTCCATATATTTGTAAATATCTTTTACTTTTGTTTCACCAATTTGAAAAACAATGTCCCCATCTTTCATTCCTGCTTTAGCAGCTGTTCGATTTTCTATAACAGCTTCAATTCTTAAACCTTTTCCTGAATAAGAATAATCTGGCATAACACCTAAAGTAACTTTCATTCGTGCTGGTGTTTGCATTTCTTGTTGGTCTCCATCCATATTTTCAAACATCAGTCTTTCATCAACATTTGCAAATTCATCAATTATATTCTCAACAACTTTACTAATTTCCATCATACCATTATAATTGATTTTGAACTCGTCATCTGTAGGAGTATGATAATCTTTATGAATACCTGTAAAGAAAAATAAAACCGGAATATTTTTTCTATAAAAGTTATAATGGTCAGATCTGCTAAAAATTCCCTTACCTAACTCTTTAATATTTAAAGGGCTTGAAGCTAAAAATGGATTCAATTTTGATGAGAAATCTTTTGCTGAAGGTGAACCTCCTAATTCAACGTTATTTTCTTCATCCATTCTTCCAACCATATCAAGGTTTACCATCAATTGAACATTTTCTAGATTAATTGTAGGATTATTNACATAATGTCTTGAACCCAACAAGCCTAACTCTTCCCCACCAAATGCCATAAAGACAAGGGTTCTTTTATGATTATTGCTTGATGCAAATTTTTCAAACAACTCCATTACCATTGATGTTCCGGATGCATTATCGTCTGCGCCATTATTAATTAAACCCATTTTGTTTGCTGTAGTATCATAATGGCCACCAATAACGACATACTCATTTTTTAATTTTTCATCATTTCCAGGCAATGTTGCTATAATATTGTAAGTTTTTACTGTTTTTTTTGGGTTTAAACGACTTTTTGGCACATAATGCTCTTGTACTTCAACACTTCTTTCAGCATTACCAGCATACTTAAAATGTCTTACAATATAATCTTTTGCTTTTTTATCACCTCTAGTTCCAGCTGCCCTTCCACCAAGACTATCCGATGCTAAATAAGATATATGNGATTTAAAATCTTCAACAGTAATTTCTGAAGAGGTAGAGTTAATTTTAGGTGCATCAAAAATATCTTTTACACTAGTTAACCCAATCTGATTTGTTGAACATCCAACAATAAAAACAGTTAAAATTAATGATAATTTCTTCATACCATTTCCTTTCATTTAAAATAAATAACCAATAAGCAAATAGCTTAATGCAAAAATTAAAGTTAATACAATTATAAAAGTGTTAAAATGTTTGTCCATCATTTTTTTAATTGGTTCTCCGAAAAACATTATTAACAAACCAATTATTAAAAACCTACCACCTCTACCAAGAATTGAAGCTACAATGAATATAGGTAAGTTTATTTGAAATACACCTGCAGTTATAGAAAAAACTTTATAAGGAATAGGAGTAAAAGCAGCAGTGAATATCACCAAAAAATTATGTGCATCATATTGAGCTCCAACATTGTCAAAAACCTCTTTCGTAAAACCAGGTATAATTGCAAAGAAAAAATCTGCAATTCTTGTTAATTCTCCTCCAGGAGTATACCATAAAAAATATCCGATAATAAAACCAAAGATTCCTCCTAATACAGACCCTAAGGAGCACATAAAAACATAATACATCGAACGATTAATTTTACCTAAACACAGAGCCATTAATAGAGGGTCAGCAGGCACTGGAAAAAAGGAAGATTCTGCAAAAGCGACTAAAAAAAGGATTAGGGTTCCATATATACTTTCAGCCCATGATAAAACCCAATCATAGAGATTTTTAAGTGGATTCATTAAGATTTATCTGATTTTAACCATTTTTTTGGCTTTGATAAATTGGCCGCCATTAGGATTTTTAGGAGTATACATTTGGCAGAAATAAACACCTGAGCTTACAGGATCTCCAGCGTCATTTTTACCATCCCAAACCTCAGAATAATAACCTGCAGATTTTTCACCATCTACTAAAGTTCTTACTATTTGACCTTTAATATTAAATATTCTTATAACAACTTGCTGCGTTGATGGAACATCGAACTCAATAGTTGTAAAATCTCTAAAAGGATTTGGATAACTTTGTTTAATTTCAAGTCTATCAGGAATTAATTCTCTAGAATCTATTCTAAGCTTACCGCTTATAGAATTAGCAGTATTAAATGATTGACCATCTGTTGCAATAACTGACCATGATCCTTGGTAAACACTTACAGTATCAGTTTCAGCAACGATATCTTTGAAAGCTAATGTTAAAAAATTATCACTTGTGTAAGTATCCATTGTTAAGAAACTTAATTGTTCATACCCAATCATTTTATATTGGACATTATCACCATCAACATCAATAGACTCTTCCCATACAAATTTTAGAGAATCATTAATATTTTCTGGCGTAACATAAAGAGTCCTATAATCAACTCCTTGCAGATAATTTTCAGAATTAACCAGCATTTCTCCAATTGTAGCAAAGTTTGCTGGAGAATCATTTACAGGATAAACATCAATATCAAAGGTTTCTGAAACTGTATCTATGCCACCATTTTCTGTACCACCGTCATCTTGGACTGTGACTGAAATTTGTGCATTACCATACATATTTTCTTTTGGATCAAGACCAAGGGCATAAAATACTACTCCAGATGAACTTGTTGATTCAGTAATGGAAATATTATCAATTAAATCAGTGTTACTTGATGTCGCACTAATAGTAATATTCTGGGCATTAACATCATCTCCATAAGATACTCCATCTAAACTAACAACATATTCAGTGTCTTCATTAAATGCTACATTGCTAATCGGGTCAATTGTTGGAGGTTGATTAGGTGCAATAATAGCTTTTACTCTTAACTCCTCAGAAAAAGGACCTTCAACATTATTGGTTGTAACTGATAACCTAAAATAATAAAAAATACTTGAATCTAGATTACTTACATCATATTCCGTATTTGGATAATTAACGGTATCTATTAATGTAGATGAAGACGGTGAAAAACCAGGCTCTGTTGACTGATAAATATTTACAACGGAAGTAGAATTTCCAATCAAATCCCATTTAAGCTTAACAGAACCTTCCGTTGGAACATCATAGGAAACAGTTGGAGCTTGACCTTGTGTTGTTCCACTTGGACCAACAACAAATAATCCTTCATCTATGCTAGTGACAACTATCATACCACTATCATAATATGGATAATTACTCCATGTGCCATTGAATGATGTACTATTATTTGCTGGATAAACGTCAAAAAATGAATCTTGAGAAGGGTTGTTAATGTCTGATATGTCTAAGACTCTTAAACCACTAGTGTAATGTGACATATAGACTTTATTACCTATAATATAATTATTATGATCAATTGATGGAGTTGGTCCTAAATATACAGTTTCAACAACTGGATTACTTAGATCTTGAACATCCCAAATTAATGTTCTCGTATTATTGTATGCATTATTTGATTCATCAAGCTCGTCATTTTGTATGAAATATTTATGATCTTCTGTTAACCAGCCCTGGTGGGTATAATAATTATCATAACTACCTAGGCCTATTGTTTTACTACCGTTATTGTCGTCTGATTTAGTACTAACGTCAACAACCCATACATTTGTTTCATTAGATCCAAAACATATTTCTTTACCTTGATAATCTGTGTCGGGACCATTATAAATTACACATTGAACATCGTGAACATACCCAGTATTATTTCTTCCGGTTGATGGATCTGAAATACAAGCTGATTTGGTTGGATTAGTTGGATTTGAAATATCAACAATATGCAAACCTCCAGGACCACATGTACCTGTTCCAATAGCATATGCAAATCCTGTGTCTTCATTAATAAAAATATTATGAGCATTTCCAAAACCACTATAATAAGCAGTATTAGAAAATGTAAATGATGTTCCATTAAAATTTCTTAACTCTGTTAAATCAAAAACTTGCATACCATGTCCACCCGCTTCAGATACAATGAAAGCGTGATTTTGATATACTTTAACGTCTCTCCATGATGAATTAGAGGTTTGAGTTGGAAGTCTTCCAATATAAACAGGATTTTCAGCATCAGAGATATCTACAAAAGATGTACCATTGCTCATACCAACAAGCGCATACTCTTTTCCAGTTTGAGGATCAGTCCATCCCCAAATGTCATTAAGAGCTGTACTATTGCTTCCACCGATTTCAGTTTTATCCATAAATGAAAATAAGTCTATATCATCACATTCAAACTGACCTGCAAATCCATTGGTACATTCAATTCTATCTTTTATTGATAATACATCATCAGATGTATCTAAAGAATTTGAAAAACTCATGCTATTATCATTGTAAATAAACAATTCATTATTATAGTAAGCATCCGTCATCAAACCATTTTTTAAGTGCAAAACATTTCTACCAAAATAAGCGTTTTTAGGAAGTGAATCGTTTTTAATAACAGAAATTTGTTCAAGCTTATCATTAACATTTATTTGATATTTATAGAGAACAGCTTGATTAAAAGTTGATATAACAACTTCATTATTTAACTCTGAAAAACTATATCCAAAATATGAATTATCTACAAGATCGTTGGGTTGAATTTCATAGGGATTGGACCATGGATTTTCATCAGTTCTATTAAGTCCATCAAGATAAGGATAAACAAATACTTTTCCCTTACCCATATCTGATGCTAATGACGATATATATAAATTTTTACTTCCAAGGTAAACTGTTTGACCAAACTTATACCTTTCCATTTCTTCATCATCAGTAGGATTTAAAATTTCAGTTCCAAAAGGAATTCCATCCTGATATTCGACTAAATACACAAAATCTTTAAGAGAACCAATAACAAGCTTATTATTTTTAAATGATGTTGATATTCCAAATCCAAACTGATCAGGCCCAATTGCGTAACAACCTTCTACATCGCCAAGCTCCCTAACATCTACTTTATCAACCAACTTTGAAGAAATTCTATTATCATCAACGCTGTCTATATCATAGATATAAACGACACCATCATTATTAAACGGAGATGAAATCGATAAATATTTATCTGAAATCGAAACATTATAGCCAAATTTGTGTGGATAGCCTTTATCTTGATAGGATACAGGATTTTCATAAGTTTTTACTAATGTCCAAATATTGTCTTTTAATTCATATAAATAGGCAATACCATGTCCATCATTGTAACCTGGAGCACCAATCAATAAATGTTTTTCAGATGCCGCTATACTAAATCCAAAATCGTCACCAGACATTGGTTTTGGAGATGAAATTTCACGATATTTTTCTAATTGACCGACTGAATTTATATTATAAACATCAACCTTTCTTGAGGATAAAGATGAAAATGTTTTTGCAGTAAATAAAAAGGAATCATTAGTAGCTAAAGGTATATACCTTCCAACATGAAGAAGTTCTGCTGAATGACTTTTTGCTCCAGTGGAAGCGAATGACATTGAAATAAACAATAATAAAATAATTTTATATAGAATTTTTCTCATACAATTGAAATAAAGTATAAGGAAAAATTTAAAAAATAAGAAGTTGTTTATCTTAAGAATCTAAAGTTTCATCTAAAAATAATGATTTATCAATTGCAGCAAAGAAATTCTTAAAAAATTGAACAGATCTTTTTCTTTGTGCTCCACCAAAATTAACTCTTAATGAAGATATATATGGATCGGTATCTTTTATAGATTTAATAGTTGCTGTAGCAGAAAGCTTATAGTCTTTAATTACTACAGTATCTCCATCATCTCCGTCGCCTTTTAGTAAATCTCCTTCACTATCTGTAGCAAGTATCCATCCGATTGCTAAAATAGCTCCAACCGCCATAAGTGCTTTTTGTGCATCTGAGGGTTCTTTTTTCTTAGGTTTTTCAATTTTACTAGCTGTAATTAAACCAAATTCCTCGCTCAGCGTATCAATNGTAAAGCCCAGGTCTTGGAAAGCTCCAATTGTNGANTGCATTAAATCTTTTGAACTNACATCATACTCTTTNGTTTCNACTGCTCTTTGAGCTGCAGTAGATTTTTTTGACGAGCCACCAGATGAAGCACAACTNGTAAACAAAAAAGTAAATAGAAATGAATGAATTGCAATTTTTTTAAACATATTTATTCAATAGCNTTATCTAAAAATAATGATTTATCCANAGCAGCAAAAAAACTTTTAAAGAAAAGGTCTGAAAACTTTCTTTGCCCTCCTTCAAAATTAACTCTTAATGAAGATAAAGTTGGATCAGTCGATATTTCTTTAATTGTAATAGTAGCTGAAAGAGTCAATGGAATTACAACAACATTATCATTACTTTCAATTCCAAAAATTCCTCTTAAAATAGACTCACCAATACTTTCATCATTAACACTTTGCGTGGAACCTACCTGCTTTTTGCTTGCAGTAATTAATCCAAATTCAGGAGATAAAACATCAATCGTATATCCTAAATCTTGAAAAGTACCAATTGATGCTGCAATTAACTCTTTAGTTGCGACTTCATATTCTCTTGTTTCAGTTGCACGCTTAACCGCAGTTGTTCTATCTGAAGAACCTCCAGCACACCCCTGAAAAATGAATGCTAAACTTATTACAAGTAAAAGCTGTTTTTGCATTTCTGAATTAATATTTAATGCTTTGATATTTGAAATCTGTAACAATACCGTCTGAATTTAATTTTACTACTAATGTTAAATTCTTGCTTGTGTTTTCGCTTTTTGCTCTTCCACCACCAAAAATACCGAAAAAGTTTCCACTTGATCCAGCTCCAGCTCCAGCAATATTACTAGATTCTTGAACCTGAGAAACCTTATCATATGTCCATGCTTCTCCTCCATCTTTAGTACTAGTTACTAAATTTGGCGAACCAAGCAATGAGACAACTTCAGTTGAGCTCATTCCTTCTTTTAGCTGTGACTGAACCTTACCTAAAGTAAAGTCATTAGATTGAGCAGACGCGGTTGGTGCCTGCATAGCACAACCAGTTAAAACAAACGATAAAAACAGTACATAAGTCAAATTTTTCATATTAACCACCTTATTTTATGTTATTTCTAATGTAAACGCACATTAAAACACATTGTTCCAATTTAAGATTATCTTGATTTTAAAAATAGATTAATTTTTAGCATTAATTTCTGCTTTATAAACCTTGATAATATTTCTACAGTTTTCTCCAATGATACCATTATTAAGTAGTTTACCATTAATGGATTTTACTGGAATGATATCACGGTTTGATGAAGCAATAAAGGCTTCGTTAAATTCATCAATCATTTCTAATGGGATGTCATCAATATTATGTTTGATGTCATTTTTTTTCATGATATCAATTATAACTTTTCTTGTAATGCTTTCTAAAATTTTTCCATCTGCTTTTGAAGTAATTATCGTGCCATCTTTTTTGACTCCAAAAAAAGAGAAAGTTGTGCCTTCTAAAATATTACCATTGTTATGGTAGATTACCTCGTCAAAACTACTCAAATCATCAATATTTTGCGCTTTTAACCCTCCATAATAGGTATATGGTGACTTAATTTTAGCATCCATTCTTTGGTATTCAAATAATCCTAAAGAAACACCTTTATCATAAGATTCTTTTGAATATTCTTTTGCTTTTGATATAACGATAAAAATATCTGCTTTTTTGTCTGTTCTTAAGCCAGCATCATCTGTTGGTGAAGTTCCTGCAAAAACGATCATAATATTACTTTCACTTTTGGAGAAATCATTTTTACTTAATGTTTCTTTTACAAGTGCAATAAGCTCGTCATTAGAAATATCAATTTTAAGACCCATCAACTTTGCATTTTTAATTACCCT
>JGI24820J26691_1000164_pt1 | contig 18537 bp, 17 predicted proteins | sample METZYME_5_50m_FD_26691 | JGI IMG/M metagenome (IMG submission 26691) | reverse complement strand
CCCATACCTAACTCAAAACTCAGTTGATATTATGAATCAATATGGCACACCTTCCGTGTATGTTCATAAATCTCATATCGATCTTCTTGGTAAAGGTAACGGTGGTTACACTATCGAAAATAACAACTCAGTATCAATGTACTCAGTTGGTGTTGAAGGTAGTTTTGATCTTGATGATAGATCATTCAACTATGCAGCTGGTTACTCACTAGGTAATACAGAAATTTATTCTGATGCTCCTGGTGTTATCGGTGCAAGATACGTCGCAGCACTAGACGTGGGTATTAACCCAGCAACTGGTGAAATTGACTGTAGAATGAACTACGATCCAACTCGTGACCCTGCTTTATATGACTACATTAGTCAAGCACCAGGTTACTTTACTGGTGGTCAGTTATTTGGTCCAAGCATTCTTGGTGAAATCGGAGATTGTCGTCCACTAAACATTATGGGTAGAGGCGCACCTTCAGAAGAAGCTAAGAATTACATTGGTACAAACCTAAGAACTAATGCATTCATTGAGCAAGAAGTTACTTACGGAACAATGTCAGGTGATTTATTTGATCTTCCTGCAGGTACTGTTAAAGCAGCTCTTGGTTTTGAAGCAAGAGTCGAGCAAGGTCAATATAACTCATCAGCTATTCAAGATATGGGTTTAACAAGATCAGCAGCTAGACCTTCACTTGGTGGTGGTTATGAAGTTGATGCCGACTATTTTGAGGTAAGTATTCCTATAATGGGTGGTGATTGGACTCTTCCTGGTGTTCAACAAATTATTGTTGACTTCTCAGAAAGAACAATTGATAACTCAATTGCTGGTTCTTTTGATGTTGACGCAACATCTGTTAACTGGAGAATCATGGATGACATGGCTCTAAGATATTCAGAGCAAACAGCTGTAAAAGCTCCTGATTTAGGAGACTTGTTCTTACCACAGGTAACAACATTTAGTACAGCTGCTGACCCATGTGACTACAGATACAGAGATGTTGGTAGAAACCCAGACGTAAGAAGAGCAAACTGTGATGCCGAAGGTATCCCAGTAGACTTTGTCTCAACAGTTGTTAACGCAACAGCATCAGGTGTTACAGGTGGTAACCCTAACCTCATCAACGAAGTTGCTGATACAGTGTCCACAGGACTTGTATACCAGCCAAATTGGTGGGATGACGTATTCTTCGGAAACGTTCAATTCGCTGTTGACTACATTGAGATTCAGTTAAACGATTATGTTACTTCTTATTCTCTTACACAAAATATGAATGCTTGTTATGACTACGAAACATATCCAAATAGTCAATTCTGTGACTCTTTCACTAGAGACGGAGATTTCCAAGTTGTTGATTTCGCTACTGGTTTAATCAATGCTGGTTTAATTGACTTTGCAACATATGTTTGGAAAGCAGACTTTGCTTTTGATGTAGCAGAACTTGCATCATGGGTATCAAGAGAAAACGTTGCTATGGACTTAGGTTCAATGGCTGTAAGATGGAGAGCTACACAAGAAGACTTCTTCGCTAGTGCAGACTCAGGAGCAGCTGAAGACCTAGTAAGTGCAACAGGACAGTTCGGTAATGACGAATGGTTCTGGGATACAGCAATCGAATGGTATAAAGGAGATTGGTATGTTTGGGTTCAAGGTAACTCAAGATCCGGTGGTGTTATTGATGCTTTCCGTCAGTACGACGATGAGTATCTTGGATACGACGGTAATCCAATCTTTGAATTTGACGGCTACACATCATGGAATGGTGGTGTAGGCTACTCAGTTAACGATGATACAACTATCAGAGTTAATGCATCTAATCTACTTGATTACGATGGTACTGAGGATGACGTCTTCACACCAGAAGCTGACTTACTCTTCTACGGAAGATCTGTTACAGCAAGTGTAAACGTTAGATTCTAAAGTAATCTTTAATTAGAAAAGGGGAAGGCAACTTCCCCTTTTTTTTATCTATNAATACTGTATACTTATACAGTATGAATGAATTAATAAANCATTTTCTTAAGAANCCTGTTGACCAAGCTTATATAAAGAAAGTTGCTTTTCAGTATTTTGATTCTAACTATAAGACAGCAGAATTTTTTCTTTATTCTCTTAAAGAAGAAAAGATGAAGAATCTTCATCAAAAGTCTTCTATTAATTTCTGAAATAAATTACTATTTTCATTAGGTGTCTCACACTCTATTTACGCAGAGAAATACAGTGTGTTAGATTAATTCTCAGCCAAAGGAGGTGATCCAAATTAGTATTAAAACAAATTCAGGATTATCAGGAGGTAATTGCTGACACCAATTATGGCCTGAGTCCGACATAAGGTTTAGACTTTATGAATAGCCTCTTTTTAAAAGAGGCTTTTTTTTTATGAAACTAAAAGATTTTCTAACATTATTACTTGTTTCGCTTTTTTGGGGCGGCTCTTTTCTATTTTTGCGCTTATTAATTATTGAAGGTATGGAACCACTTCAGATAGTGTCCATGAGAATGTTATTAGCTGCAGTATTCATAGCTCCATTCTTTTTTATGAAAATGAAAAAATATTCCTTCTATGATCACGGATTCTCATTTTTATTAATAGGACTTCTCAATACAGCATTACCATTTACTCTATTTGCTTTTGCATCTGTAAACTTAGGTGCTGGAGCTTTATCTATTCTTCAGGCAACAGTTCCAATACTCACTGCTTTAATACTATTTTCTTTGTACAAGGGTGAATACTCTCATTTTAAACTCTTGGGTGTGTTAATAGGTTTTAGTGGTTTGTTTTTGCTTGTTGGGCCTTCGGGCGAATTAGATTTATTTTCATCAATACTATGTGTTATAGCATCTCTTTCTTACGCGATAGCTGGAATTTATTTATCAAAAACACCTGATTTTATGAGCAATTCATTTATAGGTATGGGATCAATTATAGTAGGCGCTATATTGTTGTTGCCATTTATTTTTAATTACTATGATGGTTATGTCTCACTAAGTTCGAAAGCATGGTTATATTTAGCATTACTGGGAGTAATTAATACCTCATTAGCTTATGTAATATTTATAAAACTTATAAAAAGGATAGGACCTATCAATGCGTCATTTGTAACCTATCTTGTGCCAGTATCAAGCATCTCTTTAGGTATAGTGGTATTAGATGAAATATTTACACTTGATATGTTGGCAGGCTCATTATTAATATTCTTAGGCGTATTTTTTGCTAACAGGGCCAAGGCTAATTAAAAGAATCTAATACAATGGTGCGCCCGGGAAGATTCGAACTCCCGACCCCTTGGTTCGAAGCCAAGTGCTCTATCCAGCTGAGCTACGGGCGCTAATAACCTGAAGCATGGCCATCTTTTCTGCTTTCAGATGCACCATAATATACTCCATCTTTAATCATTATTGCTTGATAGCCACCAAAACCACCTTTGTCGTAGTTTAATTTATGACCCATATTTAGAAGCCTATTTCTTGTATCTTCTGAAAAACCTGATTCAAGGCTTATATACCCTCCATCAGTCATCATTTCTCCAGTAGGTTGTGATGATCCTACATGACGAATTCTTGGCGCGTCACCTGCCTCCTGAAGGTTCATATTAAAATCAATAAGATTAATAACTATTTGAGCATGGCCTTGTGGTTGCATAGCACCCCCCATTAACCCAAAACTTACATATGGTTTTCCATCCTTAGTTATAAATGCTGGAATTATTGTATGAAATGGTCTTTTGCCACCAACCAACGAATTTCTATGTTTTGGATCTAAGCTGAACATTTCACCTCTATCCTGCAGCATAAAACCAACATCTGAAGGGACCATTCCTGATCCCATGCCTCTGTAGTTGCTTTGAATTAATGAGACCATATTTCCTTGTTTATCAGCAACGGTAAGATAAATTGTATCTCCGTCTTCTAAACCAGCATCAAAGCTGTTGGATGCATTTTTTAAATTTATGAGCTGNGTTCTCTCTTTTGCGTAGCTCTTAGANATTAATTTATCAGTTGGAATATCAGAATAACTTGGATCTGCNTAGTATAAAGCTCTGTCTTCATATGCTAATTTTTTCGCTTCAGTAAACAAATGCACATANTCAGCTGAATTAATATCCATGGATGAAATATTGAAGTTCTCTAAAATATTCAATATTTGCAGTGCAGCTATGCCTTGTCCATTTGGTGGTAATTCCCATATNTCATAACCNCTATAGTTTGTAGAAACTGGATTCACCCATTCAGGTTTAAAGTTGATTAGATCCTCTTTTGATAAAAGACCGCCCTCTGATTGAATTAAAGCAACCATAGAATCTGCAATATCTCCACTATAAAATTCTTGACCATAACTTTGTGCAATTTTTTTGTAAGTCTTTGCTAATTTTTTGTTGATAAAGATTTCACCTTTTTTCGGGGTCTTTCCATTTTTCATCCATACTTCTGAGAAATTAGGAAAATTTTTATATCTATTCGCTGAATTCTCTAAATAAAAAGCGATTAATTCAGATACAGGGAAACCAGTTTCTGCATAAAATATTGCATCNTTAAATAATGAATCAAATGGTTTATGACCAAATTTTTTATGCAGAGCTGCCCATCCCGCTACAGCACCAGGNACAGTAACNGGTAAAGGCCCATAAGNTGGTATTTTATCNAGACCCTTCTTTTTGATGAATTCTATACTCATATCACTGGGTGCTGGGCCTGAGGANTTTAAACCGTATAGNTTTTTTGTTTCTGCATCCCAGACTATTGCAAATAAATCACCACCTATACCACAGCCTGTCGGCTCTACGAGACCTAGTACTGCATTAGCAGCTATAGCTGCATCAATTGCATTACCACCATCTTTAAGAATGTTAATAGCGGCTTGTGTGGCCAGTGGATGACTCGTTGCTGCCATTCCATTCTGTGCGATTACTTCTGACCTCGTTGCAAATGGAAGGCCAGTGATTCTATCGTAGCTAAAGGAATGATTGATTAATAACAGGAAGATAAAAATTAATTTTTTCATAATAACTTGCATGGTGCGCCTGGGAAGATTCGAACTCCCGACCTCTTGGTCCGTAGCCAAGCGCTCTATCCAGCTGAGCTACAAGCGCACAATTAAATTATAATAAGGTTTAAGTAAATTTTCTTATTTATGAGCATTCTAATTTCAGGTTCAGGTATTGCTGGACTCACATTAGCCAAATTTTTAGATCAAGAGAGTCTTGATTATAAAATTTTTGATAGAAGAAAAAGTTTAATGGATGCTACAACTGCATTACAGCTTGGATCTAATTGCAGAAATATTCTTAAGAAATTGTATCTAGAGGAAGAATTAAAATTGGTTTCTAGAAGCTGCAATGAACTGTATGTTTATGACAGAAAACTCAAATTACTAAATAAACTTAATATAAAAAATAAACATAATGAAGGCTCTCTATTAATTAGAAGAAATGATGTTATGAAAATTTTAAATCGAAGTATAAAGCAAGAAGTTTTACTCAATGAATCAACAGAAACATCAAAAGTCAGTGATACAGTAATAAAATTTGATGCAACAGGCATTTTTTCTTCAAACAATTTTCATATCAATACAAAAACTATTGGCATAAGAGGAATATCTAAAATTTCTGATGAAATCTTTAATCATTTAAATCTATTTTGTTTCAATTTTTGTCATCTAGTTACTTACCCGTTAACAAATAATGAATTTGCGTTTACTTTCATTACAAATGATGAAATAAAAAATAAAGAATGGTCTAAAGAATTGGAAACAAGAGATTTTGAAAAAATAGATTCTGTATTGCCTAAAATTTTAAGCATGGGATTACTTAATTCTGTAGAAATTAAGAAATGGCCTATCTTTAAAACAAAAAGTATAAAGTGGGAATCTAATAGTATGCTAATGATCGGTGATGCTGCTCACGGTTTTCAACCTCATTTAGCACAAGGTGCAACTCAGGCAATAATAGATGCATATTACGCCTCAAAATGGCTTCTTGAGAAAGAAACAACTACGTATACAAAATTTCTTCAATCAAGAACCAATGTAATTAATAAAATTAGGTTAAATTCCCAACTAAATAGGTATATTTATCAACTCCCTTATCCATTAAGTATTGGAAGAGATCTAGTGTTAAAAAATACAAACCCATCTTATAATTGGCTTTTTCACGGAAATAATGAAGCTTAGTATAAATCTCAACAAAATAGCTCTTTTAAGAAACTCGAGAGGTTCGAATAATCCAGATATTGAAGTTTTTGCAAAAATTGCGTTAGATCATGATATTTTAGGACTAACAGTACATCCTAGACCCGACGAAAGGCATATCAACTTTAATGACCTTCTAAAGATAAAAACACTTACAAGTAGTTTTGAAAAGGAATTTAATATTGAAGGTAATCCAATCGAACAGCCTGTAAATAATTATATCGGGTTTAAGCAAATTATTAATAAATTTAAACCTACACAGGCAACTTTGGTACCAGATTCCACCGATCAATTAACATCAGATCATGGTTGGAGATTAGAAGAGATTAATAATGCTGACTTTACAAATGAAATAAAGACAGCTTGTAACAGGTGCAGTATTTTTATCGATGCTGGTACAGATATGTCAGAATTGAAGAACAAAGACATAGATTCAATTGAAATCTATACAGGACCATATGCAAATGCTTTTGAACTAAATGATTATAAAAAGCTCGATGAAGAAATTGAAAAAATTATTTTCACGTGTAAATCTGCAAAAAGTTATGGCCTAAGAATTAATGCAGGCCATGATCTTAATCTCTTAAACTTACCTAAATTAGTGTCATTAGGGTACATTGATGAAGTTTCAATTGGTCATGCTATTATTTCTGAATCTTTAACAAAGGGTTTTAAAAATACAATTAATCAATATATAGATGTTACCAATGGATAAAGTTATCTCAGATATCAAGGATCAAATAAAAGAGAATAAAGTGCTTCTCTTCATGAAAGGTTCACCTTACCAGCCACAATGTGGTTTTTCAGCAAAAGTTGCACAAATTTTGTTCTCTTATGATGTTGAATTCAGCTATATAGATGTTCTTGAATTTCCAGAGGTGAGGGCAAATCTTCCAAAAATTTCTGAATGGCCAACATTCCCACAATTATTTGTAGATGGTGAACTGGTTGGTGGTTGCGATATAATTTCTGAACTTCACGAGAGTGAAGAGCTCGCAGAAGTTTTAAGCTGAAGTAATTAGAGTTTGGAGGAAGTTTTTATTTCCAACTTTTTCAAGTAGATCTAGCTGTGTCTCAATATGATCCACATGTTCTTCTTCACTTTCTAGTATCCTTTGAAGCAAATCTCTCGATACAAAATCATTTACTGATTCACAAGCCAATATTGCTTCTCTAAGATCTGGAATAGCTTCATTTTCAAGTTTAAGATCATTGTGCAAAATTTCTATTGGCTCATTTGCAATATACACATTCCCTAGATAATTCATATTTGGAAGACCTTCAAGAAAGAGAATTCTCTGTATTAGCATATCTGCATGCTTCATTTCATCCATTGATTCAGCATATTCGTATTGAGCAAATTTATCTAAGCCCCAATCGGAAAGCATCCTCGAGTGTAAGAAATATTGGTTAATTGCTCTAAGCTCATTAGAGAGTATTTTATTAAGATGTTTTATGACTTTGTCATTACCTTGCATAAGGAATTTATATGTTCTTTACCCCTAAAAATCAAGGGAAAAAAGAATTTTGCTAATGATTCTCATTTAGAAAATGAATTGATTATTATTTAGTTATTTTTTTTCTGAATAACCGAGTCTTTGATGGATTTTTTCGCTGGAAGTTGTATATCCAAATGGAACTCTTTCCCCAGGAAATACTCTTTGGAATGCTTTCTGAACAGCAAGAGTAGTTTCATGAAATCCTGAGAGAATTAAATTTAATTTACCAGGATAAGTATTAATATCTCCAACCGCAAAAATACCTTCTTTATCAGTTTGAAAATTTTCTGTATTCACATGAATCTTATTTCCGCTTAATTGTAGATCCCAGTCATTAATTGGACCGAGTTTTTTATTTAAACCATAAAAAAACAAGATGTAATCGACGTCTATATTAGAATTTTCTTTTGTTTCAGTATTGAATAGCTCAACTGAATCTATTTGATCTGTACCTTTTATATCTTTGATTATGAAAGGTGTTAAAAGATTTATCTTTTTTTCATCAGCTAATTTTCTAACTGCCATTTCTGTATCAGGCGCGCCTCTAAAAGCATCCCTACGATGTATGAGGTCAATTTTTGCTCCAACTTTTTGTAACTCAACCGTCCAGTCCAGAGCGCTATCTCCACCACCAAATATTGCTACCTTTTTATCTTTAAAAATTGTTTTATCTTTAATTGAGTAAAAAATCTTTTTTTCTTCCAGATGTGAAAAATCACACTCAAGATTTGGTTTGATTGGTTCAAACGAACCAGCACCAGCAGCTATAAATATATTTGAACATTCAATACTTGTTCCCTTATTTGTTTTCACAAGATATTGATCAGTTCCCCCGCTAATTGATTCTACTCTTTCACTAAGTACTAATTCATAATCAAAAGGTTTAATTTGTTCAACAAGTGCGTCAACATGTTCTTGTGCAGTTTGGTAAGGTACACCTGGGATATCAAAAATTGGTTTATCAGGATACAATTCAGCACACTGTCCACCGGGTTTATCAAGATTATCAATCAGAGTACATTTCAATCCCAAGATTCCAGCTTCGAATACAGTGAAAAGACCAACAGGTCCAGCTCCGATTACTAATATATCTGTTTTCATTTAACTCTCATCCCTGGTTCAGCACCACTATCAGGTTCAATCATATAAACTTCTTCACCACCAGGACCAGCTGCAAGGATCATACCCTCTGATAATCCAAAGCTCATCTCCCTTGGCTTAAGATTGTTTACAAGTACAACAAGCTTATCTTTTAGGTCATCAAGGCTATATGCTTGTTTAATTCCAGCGAAAACTGTTTTCTCTCCAAATTCACCAACGTCTAGTACTAGTTTTATCAATTTGTTTGCCTCTGGAACTTCAATGGCACTTATGACTCTTGCGACTCTCAAATCAATTTTTACGAAGTCGTCTATTTTTATTTCATCCACTATTCTAGTATTCCGTCTAATTCTGATTTTTCAAGTCTAGAAATGAAAGGCTTGAATTGATTTATTGTTCCTTCTAGAGGCTTTCCTAGGTCTTTATATGTCTGGTGTTCTAAATTTAACAGATCAAAAATATTTTTTGTTATTTCTGGAATATAAGGATTCAAGACAATTGTAAGATTTTTGAAAACATTTAATGCTTCTGAACATATAGCTATACATTCTTCATCATTACCATTTTTAGCCTTTGTCCACGGCTCTTTTTCAGAGATGTAAGCATTAGTTTTGTCAGCAATAGACATAACAGCTCTCAGTGCCTTTGAATACTCCTTATTATGTGTATCTTTAACTATTTGCTGGAAAGTATCTTCAAAACCNCTNGATAATACGTTCGCATTTGGCTGTAATTCTCCCTNTGACAGTTTGTATATAAAATTCTGAGTCCTGCTTCCGATGTTAATATATTTTCCTATCAAATCACTATTCACTTTCTGGATAAAATCTTCAACTGAAAAATCAATATCAGATATATCGGTATTTAGTTTGGACGCCAAATAATATCTATAGAAGTCAGCATCTGCATGTTCAAGTGCTTTATCTGCCAAAATAAAATTGCCCTTTGATTTTGACATTTTTTTCCCCTCTATAGTCAGAAAACCATGCACAAATACTTCTTCAAGGTTATTAAAATTNGCGACTTTTAACATTGCTGGCCAAAAGAGTAGATGAAAATACACAATATCTTTCCCAATGAAATGTACAAGTTTGGTATCTTTATGATTTGCTATTTCAAGAAAATTTTCTCCTTTGGTTTCAAACCAATTTTTCATAGATGCAAGNTAACCAACAGGTGCATCCATCCATACATAGATATATTTATCTGTTTCACCGGGTACCTTGAAGCCAAAGTACGGAGCATCTCTTGAAACATCCCAATCCTTTAAACCATCATTAAACCATTCNCTCAATTTAGATTTGATTGGTTTCTGCTTATTAATGTTTTCGATATGAGATTCTAAGTAGTTTTCAAGCTTCGAAAGCTCAAAGAAATAATGTTCTGATTCTTTAACAATAGGTGTTGAATTACTTAATACTGATATTGGTTGAAGAATATCCAAAGCATCATAAGTAGAACCACATTCTTCACATGCGTCTCCATATTGATCTGGTTTTTTACAAACTGGACAAGTGCCTTTAATAAACCTATCTGAGAGAAATATTCCTTCAGTTTCATCAAAAAGTTGCGATATAAGTTTCTTTTTAATGTAACCATCACTAATTGATTTGTTAAAAATTTCTGCTGTCAGTTGTTCATTTTCTGGACTATGTGTTGTGTGGAAATTTGTTAAATTAATATTAAATTTTTTAAAAGTATTTAAGTGATTTTCGTAAATCTGTGAGATTAATTCTTCTGGCTTAATATCTAATTCTTTTGCCTTAAGCATAACAGGCGTACCGTGAGTATCACTGGCACAAAAATAATACGCCTCATCTTCTGTTAAATTTATATGTCGAGTCCAAATATCTGTTTGTACTATTTCGAGCACATGTCCCAAATGCAAGGGTGCATTGGCATAAGGTAGGGCACTTGTCACTAAATACTTCATATTTGTTGAAATTATATGTTAACTTTTGAATGTATGGAAAAAATTGCTATTGCATCAGGTAAAGGNGGTGTAGGTAAAACCTCAATAACTTTTTTGATTGCAAAATATTTAGTGACNAAAGGCTTTAAAGTTGGATTGCTTGATGCCGATATTTATGGACCCAATCTTACAGAATTAGTAGATGTTAAAGATTCAAAAATATCTATGGTTGATACAGATAAGGGAAAAAAATTTGAGCCCATAAACCATGATGGTATGCAAATAAATTCTATAGGCTATGTTCTTGAAAAAGACAGGGCTGCAATCTGGAGGGGGCCTGTATTGAGCAATGCATTAAAACAATTATATTCAAACACAAACTGGACAGATTTAGACTATTTGCTCATTGATATGCCACCGGGTACAGGTGATGCATACTTAACCATACTGAATGATCTAGACGTTGATAAGGCAATCCTTGTAGCAGTAGAGGATGATTTTTGTATTGCCGATTTACATAGAACAGTAACATTAATGAATAAATTTAAACTTGAGATCTTAGGAATTGTTGAAAACNTATCAGAAAATTTTCAAGCTGGTGAAGAAATGTTAAAAAGTGAAAGAATTATATCTGAATTTAACCTTGATATATTATTTGCTTTGCCTCGACTGCAAAGAGAAGAATTTTATAATGAATTGAAGCATTTAAATAAGTTAAAGGTTTATTTTCCTGATAATCTATTAATAAAGTGAAAAGGTTAATACTAGTAATTTTGTTATCTTTTAGTTGTTTTGCCGAAGATCAAGCAACAACTGAAGTTAAAAATGACGATCCATTTGAGGGGATTAATCGTATAGTATTCGATATATCTGATACTCTTGACGAAAACTTATTAAGACCAACTGCAGAGGTATATAGTGATTACACACCACTATTTATTAAAGATTCAGTAACAAATTTCTTTAACAATATATCTGAAATTGACACCATTATTAATCAGCTACTTCAAGGAAAACCAGGTCTAGCTATGCAAGACTCCCTGAGGTTCTTGGTTAATACTACTGCTGGTTTCGGAGGAATTATTGATGTCGCCTCACGCATGGGTTTAGAAAGACATGAAGAAGATTTTGGACAAACACTTGGGTATTGGGGATTTAGTAGCGGCCCTTATGTTTTTGTTCCTTTTGTTGGGCCATCAACATTAAGAGACCTTTTTGGTATACCACTAAGCTGGTATGTTTCTGGAACTTTTGCCATCAAAGATGATAAAACAAAAATTGTTTTTTCATTTTTGGATGTTCTTGAGACGCGAGAGAGAATTCTGGCTGCAGAAAATTTAATAGTGGGTGATAGATACGAATTTGTGAAAGATGTCTTCTTGCAATCAAGAGAGCACAATGTTCAAGATGGAGATGTTGAAGATGAGTTTCTCAGTGAGTTTGAAGATGAGTTGTTTGATGAAGATCTTCTTTAAAACCATTAAATATATGCTCTAAATCTTTTGCGCCATCGCGAACATTCTCTAGTAATTGTTTTCTAATTTTCTTGGTATGCGATATTCTTCTAATGATTTGAACTAAATGAGTGATTGCTCTATTCACATCCTTTGGATTATCCAAGGAGAGGATATAGTTCATATAATTATTCATCCCACTTTCAAAATCTAATTTATTTTCATCAAGATAAATTTCTTTATCAATTTGTAATAAGAAAGCTGGATCTGAATAAATTTTTCTCCCTAGCATTACTCCATCAACATTATTTAACAAGTCTTTAACGGACGATATTTCCTCAATGCCTCCATTGATAACAATATTTAAATCTGGGAATAATTCTTTTATTTTGAATACAAGATCATAATTCAGGGGAGGGATAGACCTGTTTCTTTTTGTATCTAATCCACTTATTGCTTTCCTGGCATGAATTATAAAAGTTTTAACACCAAGATCAGCGATTGTTTTAACAAATTTTACTAAATATTCTTCACCCTCAAAGTCATCAACTCCAATCCTGCACTTTATGGTAAATGGAATATTTATTCTTTTTTTAACAGCATCAACACAAGCACTTAATAAATCCACATTCTTCATTAGGAATACACCAAAATTCCCAGATTTAACTTTTTTTGATGGACAACCAACATTAAGATTTATTTCATCGTAGCCAAACTCTTGACCAATTATTGATGCCTCTGCAAGCATTTGTGGATCTGAACCACCTAATTGTAATCCTAAAGGGTGTTCGACATTACTGAATGAAAGAAGCTTTTCTACATCACCTTTCAAAACCGCATTAGCATGTATCATTTCTGTATACAGCATTGATTTATTTGTAAATTGTCTTGCAAGGAACCTAAAATGTCTGTCAGTCTTTTTCATCATCGGAGCGATGCAGAATCTATGATGATCTTGAATCATATGAAGTAAATTACACAAGCTAAACCAACGAATGTTAGCACTATAGTGTATGGCAAAGCCTTATAGACCATTCTTAGATAAGAAAGTCCAATTAAAGGTGCCAGTGAAGAAGTTAAAAGGAATAAGAAAGCTGCCTGACCATTAGGGGTAGCTACGCTTGGTAAATTTGTCCCAGTATTAATTGCGACTGCAAGCCTATCAAATTGCTCGGCAGTAATTATTTCATTACTTAGTGCTTGAACAATTTCATTCATATAGACCGTGGCAACAAAGACATTATCGCTGATAGCAGACAAAATTCCGTTTGCCAAATAAAACAAAGGTACTTGTGCATCCTCTGGTGAAGCCAACACAACATTAATTACAGGTGTAAATAGCTGTTGATCATTTATAACGGCAACAATAACGAAAAATACAACAAGAAGGGCTGTAAAAGGTAAAGATTCTTCAAAAGCTCCTCCCAATTGGTGTTCCTCTGTAATTCCTTTAAAAGCAGTTAAAAATACCATCAAAAACAGCCCAATAATGCCAACTGGTGCTATGTGTGCTCCAAGTGCGATTATGAGACAAATTCCTAAGAGTGCTTCAATTACGAGGTGTATCTTCTGAATATTTGTTCTCTCAGCATCATCTTTTTCTGCACTTTCAACGATTTTTGATCTTAGTGTTTCTGATAACTGGTGGCCATAGCCAAATACTTTAAACCTTTCAATTAGCAAACAACTTATCAGGCCTGCTACAAGAACAGGCATTGTAACTGGGGCCATTCTCATAAAGAATTCCATAAATTCCCAATTAGCTTTATCTGCAATAAGAAGATTTTGAGGTTCGCCTACAATTGTGCAAACACCTCCAAGAGCTGTACCAACAGCACCATGCATTATTATGTCAGCTAAAAAATCTTTACCCTCTTGAAATTCATCTTTTGTAATTTCATTGTTCTTATAACTTTTATCAAAGACATGATAAAAGCCTACAGTTACAGTGATTAAAACCGCCGTAACAGTTAAGGCATCTAGAAATGCTGAAAGAAAAGCTGCCGAAATAACAAAAAGAAAAGACAAAAATATCTTAGATCTTACTGCTTGTAATAATTTTGTAAAAATTACCATTAATAAGTTTTTCATGAAGAAAATTGCTGAAACCATGAATACTAATAAAAGTATTACTTCCAAATTACTCTCAATTTCATGTAGTACATGATAGGAGTCTGTGAGACCTAGGAGTAAAGACTGAAAAGCTATCAAACCGCCTGGTTGAAGCGGATAACATTGAATTGAAAAGATCAAAGTGAATATAAATTGAAGCAAGACTATCCAGCCAAGAACAAACCCGCCGTTCATGCCTAAGGCATTGAAAGTAAAAAATAAGATTGGATTAATAATTAAAAACGAGATGATACTCGTTTTATACCAATCTGGTGAGTTTCCAAGGAAACTTCTGAATATTGTGCTTACCACTTCTCTAATAAAAGTTTACATTATACAGACATGAAAAAATTTACGTCTAGTTTTTCAACAAAAAGTATTCCAGGTCCTAATGATGTAATTGTAAGCATCAACGACAATAAAGAAATACTTTTCAATAAAGAATCAAAACAGTTTTTGCAAAATAACATCAATGTGACAGGTAGTGCTATAAAGATTTTAAGCACCGATACTCATGATGTTTATTTAACAAATGAAATTGATGAATTATCTGATAATCAAATTTATCTGAGTAAAAGAGAAATTTACCCATTCTTAGATGAAACATCATTAACTATAATTTCGAGATCATTTCAAATTTATGATTGGGCATTTAAGCAAAAATTTTGTAGTAGACACGGCACTGTATTAAGTGAAATTAATGATGATCTATCTAAAAGCTGTCCAGATTGTAGTAGAGATCTATTTCCTAAAATGTCTCCTTGTATATTAGTTTCTGTAACTTTCAAAAATAAAATTTTACTTGTAAGACATAATAACGAAATTCGAAATCTATCAACAGTAATTGCAGGCTTTGTAGAACTTGGAGAAACATTAGAAGAGTGTGTAATTCGCGAAGTATATGAAGAAGTAGGGTTAAAAATAAAAGATATTAAATATGTATCAAGCCAATCTTGGCCATTCCCAAATCAACTTATGGTGGCTTTCAAAGCTGTATCAGAACATGATGAATTAACCTTAGATAATCACGAAATCTTGGATGCTAGTTGGTATTCAAAAGATGAATTACCAACTATTCCACCTGAACCATCTCTGTCAAACTTCCTAATTAGAGAAACAGTTAATTCCCTGATCTAGGATCATTCTTAGCTCTTCTAACAGTTTTTTTCTTCGGAGCATCAATTCTATTACCAATATTGTCATCAATTGGAGCAGGAGTCGGAGCTGGTGCTTCTTTGACATTACCACTCTTTATTGGTGATTTTTTTGGCGCAGTTGACTTTTTCACTGGTTTCTTAGATTTAGGAGCTTGTTTTCTTGATGTAGTAGAATTCTTGTCATCAGTCTTAAACTTCCTGTTATCTTTAAAATTTGGATTTTTTGATCTGTTAGATCTTTGATTTCTTTTTTGACCAGGTTTTGGTCTTCTTGAATTATATTTTCTTTTTGGTTTTGAAGTTTTTTCTTCCTCTTCACCTTTAAAGAAATTAAATAAAGAATCCAATAAACCTTTTTTATTTGAATCAACTTTTGGTATATTTCGAAATTCAACATCCTCTACCAAGGCTTTATTTTGTTTCTTTGGAACTTTTACATTGTATGTAGTTTTATTTTGAAATGCTTTTGAAGATTCATTTAATTCATTTTCATAATCAAAATAAGCATTCTTTTTAATTTCAATAGTGTAATTATCATTTTGCTTATAAGGATCAATAAATGTCATTATCTTATTAGAAAATTTTCTTTCTATTTGATCTAAGTTTGGTCTGTATCTGTTTAAAAGCTCATTAGCTACATTTGGTGAAACCTTTAGCAACAATATGCTTGATTTGTTGTTAATAGATTTTTCAGTAATGAGTCTGAATATAGATTCACAAATTGAAGCAACAGATCTAACCCAAATGGTTTTCCCCATTAAGTCATTCAAAGCAGGCTTGATTCTTTGTCTAGACATCTCCATTAGTCCAAATCTTGAAATCTTATCAAGCTGAATTCTTGCATGATCTAGTTTTGTTGATTCATACATAGCTCTTTCAACTTTTTCATTATTTTTTGGCTCCTCCATATCGATAAAATCAATAACAATTAGACCACCAAGATCCCTCAATTTAACTTGTTTCCCTATCTCTGCTGCAGCTTCTAAATTTGTTTTAAGAGCTGTTTCTTCGATATCTCCACCTTTTGTAGATCTAGCCGAATTAATATCAATAGAGGTCAAAGCTTCGCCAGAATCGATTACTAATGAACCACCAGAAGTTAGTTTTACTTCTCTTGAAAATGCTGATTCAATTTTTGACTCGATTCCGTAACTTGCGAATAGGGGAACCTCTTCATTATAAAGTTTAATTTTTTCAATAAATTCCGGAACAATTTTGTTTGCATATGTTTTAGCAGATTTAAAATCTTCTTCATTGTCTACAACTAGCTCTCCGATATCTTCCTTAAAATAATCTCTGATAGTTTTTTGAATTAGACTTTGATCAGCATAGATAAGCTGCGTAGCTTTTGAACTAGCAATCGCTGAATCAACTTCTACCCAAAGTTTTTTTAGGTATTCTAAATCCCATTTAAGTTCTTCGATTTGCCTATCAATACCTGCAGTTCTTATGATTACACTCATATTTTCTGGCACGTTTAAGGCTTCAAGTAAGTTTTTTACTTTCTCTCGTTCCTCACCATGAATTCTTCTTGAAATGCCACCACCCTTAGAGTGATTAGTCATCAGAACTATGTATCTACTAGCAAGTGAAATATAGGTTGATAGAGCAGCACCTTTATTAACTCTTTCTTCTTTTTCAATCTGTACAACTATGTCTTCGCCTTCTTTGATCTTAAATCTATCCATTCCTGTTTTTGACTGATCAAAATATTCACTGGATAGTTCTTTGAAGGGCAAAAAACCATGTCTTGAGGAGCCCAATTCAACAAAAATTGCCTCAAGGCTTGCCTCTATTTTTGTGACCTTTCCTTTATGTATGCTTCCTTTTTGGAAGTTATTTCCTTCGAACTCTAGATCAAAGTCTATGAGTTTATCTCCGTCAATTAATGCGCTTCTTCTGCCATTAATAGAATTTGTGTCAATAAGTATTTTTTTCATTGTATCCCTTATAAATAAAGGATAAGAACAATTGCAGCTACGTGAGTATTCTTTCCGTAATTAGCATATTTTTGAAACTGTTTAATCTAAATTTTATTGTTCTTATCATTATGTTTTATTACCTTTCTTTGCTTATCTTTTAATTTTTTTTATTTAACGTTGTAAGCTTAAGGTGGTTATTTTACAGCAAAATGAGCAAAATTAATTTTTTTCTTGTAAATAAAGATAATGNGGGCAGAAGGCTTGATAACTTTCTTTTCAGCAAATTTAAAAAATCTATNCCAAAATCTAAAATTTATAGTTCTATTAGAAAAGCAAAAATTAAAGTTAACAACAAAAAAACAAGACCAGANTATAAGCTTAAAGACCAAGATGAAATTAAATATCCTGAATTTATTCTTAAAGCAGAACTTAATGATTCACCAAATTTAGATAACCACATCAAGATCATAAAAGATGCGATTATTTATGATTCAAAAAATTTTGTTGTTTTAAATAAACCACCAAATTATGCAGTTCATGGTGGTTCAGGTCTAAATTTTGGTGTCATTGAAATTATAAGAAAAATTTACAAGCATTCAGAAGATTTCAATTTAGCCCATAGAATTGATAAATCTACAAGTGGTTGTTTAATAATCGCAAAAAAAATGTCTGCATTACGAGCAATTCATAAACAATTTAGGGATAAAAGTGTTAAGAAAGTCTATCAATGTATTGTGTTTGGAAAATGGCCACTTGAGCTTAAAAGCATTTCTAATAAATTAATATCAAAGAAAACAGCTGGAAAGGAACATAAAACATTTAAAGCAAAGGATGGGAAAGAATCAGTTACCAATTTTAAAGTAGAGTTTTCTTTTAAGGAATTTACCCAATTAAGAGCTAAACCAAAAACTGGCAGAACTCATCAAATTAGGTTTCATTGCTTTGACTCTGGTTTTCCAATTATTGGTGATAAGAAATATTTTCTAGGTGAATCAAAAGCATATAGCAAAAGACTAATGTTACATGCTAAAGAAATCTCATTTATTGATGGTAGCGAAAAAGTAGTNATCAAAACTNAAGATGACTATGGGTTNTCTGATTTTAGAAAAAACNTTTAAATGGTAGGGATGAACGGACTTGAACCGTTACGCCTTGCGGCATGCGAGTTTGAGTCGCACGTGTCTACCAATTCCACCACATCCCC